>CEUI01007739.1_pt1 | contig 25653 bp, 8 predicted proteins | sample 531411 | NCBI WGS metagenome assembly CEUI01 (sample SAMEA2622841, study PRJEB7988) | marine metagenome | isolation source: saline water (ENVO:00002010), including
TTTTGTATATCTTCTAATTTTAAACCATTGTTAAACCAGTGTCTACCTATCATTAAAGCATTAACTACTTTAGCTGGTAACCCATGTTCAAATTCAAAGTTTTTCTTACCGTTAACATCTTTTAACGCGGTTGCTGGCGCATCCAAAGCAGCGTACGTAAATACAGCACCTCTTCTTAAAGGTGTTTTCATATTAGCGTTCATAGCTGCCATATGCATAGCGAAATGTTCTTTACCATTTTTCATCGCTTTAGAATTTTCAGCGGCTATAGCTGTTATGTCATCGTAAAACTTCATTGCCTCGTTAGAATCTTTTCTTCTAGCATTAGCTTCTTCTATACTCATAGGTGAATCAATAGATCCATCTTCGTTTGTAGTGGTTAACATATCTTTAGTTGTAGCTTGAGGCCAAGCTTTTGTTACTTCTATAGTCTTTTGTATAGTTTTACCTTCTTTTTTAGTCTCTATAATGTAACTTACTTTATCTTTAACTTCTTTCCCATTTTTATCTAAAACTTTAGGTCCTTTTTTATAACTTATTAACCCAGGATATATATGTGTTAAAAATTCTTGAGTGTAAACTTCATTATGTCTTCCCGGAATAGCTTTTTCTATAATCTTTTTCTGTTCTTTATTTAACTCTTTAAAATTCTTACCGTATTTTGATTGTGATTCTTCATTTCTTAACCTTAAAACTTTTTGATCTCCAAAAGTCATTCCTCTAGCAGGATCAATTGTACCGTTTTCTAAGAAACTTTTATTTCTAATGTATTCTCCTAAAGCCTTTTCTCTAGCTTGCTCTTCAGTTAAACCTTCTTCTTGTAGTTTTGTTACATAGCTATCAGCGTTGGTTTTTTGGTATTTTTTATTTATTTCTAAACGCTCTCTAAATAACTTAGTTATAGGATCTGTTTCAAGTATTTTAGATATACTATCAAAACCATCGTCTCTTTTAGAATCTTCAGCCATTAAAAAATCACGGAAACTATTTACATCTTTCCCATCCATTACAACATCTTCTTTTGTGTATTTAAGATAGTTCTCACGTAATGTTTTAGAGTACCAGTTTATTAACTTATTTCTATAATTAACTCCATCACTACCTATCCAAGCGTCTTTTCCATTTTCGTTGACAACCTCTCCATAAGGCCAAGTTTCATTAAAAGCTTTTGTAATTTGATTTTTTAAATTTGTTTCATTTGTAGGGTCTAATATAACGTTGTCGAATTGAGAATGGAATTTATTTCTACCATCCCAATATACATGTTGAATTAAATCTTGTTTAGACCCATCTATAATAGAACTAAGCATAAGATCTCCTTTACCATCTTTCATAGATTGTAATCCTATTAAACCTTTCTCTTCAGCTATTTTAGTTACAGATTGATTTGCTATAATAATAGCAACCTGCATTACAGATCCTCTCAAAGGCCCGTCTACAACTCTATCTTCTGTTCTAAATCTTCTCTTCACTCCTACAGGAGTAATACCGAGCATGTCTAGATAATCTGCTTCATTTATATTTTCAACAAAGTTTTTCTTTTGTATCTTTAATCCCTTTCCTCCCCCTTTCTTTTTCGATGTGCCGTATACTATCTTATTACCAATTCTCTGTTTCGTCGTCTTTACCCTTCCTTCTTGTGCGGTGTATATTAGATTCGTTTCTCCAGTTTCAGAATTTATAGCCTTTCCTTTACCACCATCTAAAAACACTGGTTGCACACCGTTGGCATCACCTAAAGAATTAAACGCCTCAGGCATCATATTTAACATCGACCTAGCTCCAATAGAATTGATTTTTAATTGTATCGATGTTCTCTCGTCAGTAGTTAAAGCAGAATCCTTTATTAGTTTACTAGGTTTTACACCAAATTCTTTTGCTACCATGTTTAAGATCTCGACTAATACAGCGTCGTTATCTTTTATTAAACTCTTAGTATCTTTATAAGTCTTAGGGTCTTGTGCTATTACCTCGTTGAACTTCTTTTCAACTATTAAATCAAAAGCATTCCTAGTTATATCGTTTCCATTCTCGTCTTGACCAATAACATCTTCTGTAAACCCTAACTTTCTAGCAAAAACAACAGTTCCTTCCACTGTTCCTACGTCAAGTGTACCGTCTCCTTTGTACTCACCACCTTGTTTGGCGGCGGCACGTGCTTCTTGTTGTTTTTTGAACTTATCTATAACACCAGGTTTTTTATATATGATATGTTGAGCTAACCAACCTGATAAATCACCTTGTGCTACGCCTTGATATTTTGTTTCTGGGTTATAATTAATAATAGCTGTAGTTAATTCGTCTTTAACAGCTTGAATGAAGTCGCTCATTGAGTCAGATTCTCCTTTAACAAAAGAAACTCTATCTCCTTCCATTCTAGTGCCTAAGTTTCTAATAGAACCGTTAAGTTCGTCAAATCCAGGTTTACTAGGATCATTAGTTAGTAAGTTAGCTGGATGAGGTTTTGTTTTAACAGTCCATTCCCCACCAACTTTTCTTCTTACCTTATCAGCTCCTTTATTGAGCATGTCATCGTATTGCTTCTTAGTAATAACAGACCCTTCTTTATCTCTAACTAAATTATTTATTACTTCTTGTTTTGTTTTTCCTTTTACCGTAGTTGACTCTTGTAATTCACCTCTAACGTCTCCAGCTAAATCCTTTCTTCCTTTGGCAGCTTCTATTTGAATTTTATAAGCTTCTGTTAATCTTCCTTTTTTGAAATCCTCTATAAAGCTTACTACTTCATAAGCTGCTTCTTTAGCGTTTTTAACCTTATAATCTTTATTTGTAAATCTAGCAAACGTACCTCTACCTCTCTTTATAACATCATTACGTAGTTTAGCGTAGTTTTCATGTTTCATCTTAGTTGTTACTTCTCTAATGTATTCATCTAAAATCTTGTCTATTCTATCTAACCTATCTCCAGTCGCAGTTTTTCTTTCTTCAATTATATCTTTTATTGTTTCATTATTACCTAAATAAGTACCATCTCCATCAGACATTCTTCTGAGATCATTCTCAACATTTTCATTTAGTACTTGAGCACGTTCACTTTTTTCATTTAATAAAAACTCATTTAAGTAAATTCCTTTTTGTGAAATCTCTTCTACAGATTTAGTTATATTATCTAAGTAATGACCAGTTTCATGTAACCAAGCGGCTCCTTGTAAAAACTTGTTTTCACCAGTAACATCTAAATCTTCTTTTATTCTTTGCTTAGCTTGTTTCTCGTTTATAACAAAAAATTTATTATCTAAAAGAAAACCATTATGATTAGATTCTATTGTTTTTCTATTATTAATCAGATGTCTTACCATCTTTATAGCTTCTTGAGCGGTTATTTTATATTCTCTACGTAGTTCTTGAACTTTATCTATAAGACCATCAAAGCTACCAGTCTCTTCAAATTCTAATTTTCTATTTGTAGCGTCTTCAACTATATTAGCTATATCTTTTGTTGTTGATTTATCGTTTTCAAATGTTCGTAAATCTCTAACTCCACCCGCATAATGAGTTTTAGCTAAGTAATCATATATCTCCTGCTCTTTTTTAAGTCTTTGTTTTCTATCTTCAACAACTCCTTTTTTACCTTTATTTTGTTGTTCCCATTCTTGTTTAGTTTGAGTGTTTGTGGTGTTTGTTATTGTTACGTTTGGTTTAATTTTTTCTTTTTTAACATCTTCATCAACTTTAACGTCTTTATCAACTTTAACGTCTTCATCTGGTTTTGTTTGAACCTCTCCATCTGATACAAAAGTTGTTTCGTTGTTTTTATGAAGAATGTTATCAGCTAGTAAACTTGCTTGATGATCATTTTGAACGTCAATTTTAATCTCACCTCCTTCTCCTTCTTCATTTAATCTTTTTATTTCATCTATAAATTCTTTTTTAGAATTGTATTTTACACCGTTTATTTCGTATGTTTTTTGGCTCCAAACAGCGTTGTCTACCGTTGTTGTAACTTTCTCATCTTGTTTCATTTCTAAAGTAGCGTTGTCTAAATGAAGCCTTTGTATAACATCTAGTTCTATACGTAACTTACCGATTTCATCAGCTTTGTTATAGGCTTCTTTTCTTTCTTTTCCTTCTTTAGATTTGTCTTTTTGTATTATATCTTTTATTTCTTTTCTTGATCCATTTTCTTTATAATCAGGACCATATATAGATTCAGTAGCAATTTCTGGTGTCCAAGCATCTTTTAAATCTTCGTTAGAATTATATAATTTACGATAACCTTCTATCCAAGCATCTCCAGAACCAGCTTTCTTTTTATTTAATTTGTTTCTATATATTTCTAGTTTAGCATTGACATGGTTCTCGTTACTAGCGTTCTCTTGTAGTATTCCAGCTTCTAAAAGATAATTACTTAGAAGTCTACTATTTTCATATATTTGTTTTTGATCACCCTCACTCATTCCCAATAAACGAACATGCATATCTTGCCAATTTATTACTAATTCTTGCATTCCATCTCTAAGATCTTGGTTTGCAATATCTCTTTCTTTTTTTAAACGCGCAAGTTCATTATTATCTATTTCAATATCTGTATCTTTTGCTACAAGCTGTATATTAAGTATTTGCTCATCTATATCTGCTATATTGCTTTCTAACGCTTTTAAAGTTTGTATATCTTCTTCCATTTTACGACGCGCCTCCATCTTTAAGTTGTGGTTTAACATCGTATTGGTAGTTATTGATACTGATCCAGCACTACTACTCATAGCGGCCGCATCCCATAAAACTTTAGACATTTGACTATAATCACCATCTCTTTGAAAAATAATACCATCAACAAACTCTGTTGCACCGTATATACTACCTTCTTCTAGCATTTCACCACCGGTTTGTATTCCAATGCCTTTTAGTGCTTCTTTACCACCCACCCAAGGATTATAACTTGATAAACCTCTATAACCTTTTGTATTTTTAGAAAAGGCTTTTGTTATCTTATTTGCAATTCCAATATCACCAATACCAAGTCTACCATATCCGTATGTAAAACCCATCTCAATAAAACCTGTGGATATAACAGAAAACCATTTTTGAGTTTGAGACATGTCACCTCTATCTATAACTTCATTTAGTCTCATTTTTTGATTTCTAAAATTCTTGGGAGTTACATTGCCTTTTTCATAATTAAGTTTTAAAGCGTCTAATTGCAACTGGGCATTTGCAGCGTCTTCTTGTAAGCTAGTTAATTCAACATATTTACTACCACCAGATCCAGTTCCAACAAGAACTGATGGAGTAATCATAGCCCCAGCTTTACTAAGTCCAAAAACACTTGTACCAACTCCCATTGTGCTTACAAACATAAGCATATTAGCGCCTTGATCTGCCCAAACCATACCAAATGCACCCCAATTGTCTCCTTCTCCCCACCCGTAAGATTTTTCGTATTGAGCAGATTTATTATATTTTAACAACGCATCTTGAGCCCCTTCATGACCAAATAGTGCTGCTGGGCCCATGTATAACTTATCAAAACCTCTTCCAGATCTTCTTCGCCAGTTCTCCCAATAACTAGTCTCCATTCCCGTTTCTCCTTGGGCTATTGCTAAAAGAAAGTCTTTCTCTTTTCTTTTTACCTCTCCATTAATCATTTTTTGACGATCTGATTTTACCTCATTTCTAGTGTCATTGTAAATATCTATAGCATGATATAAATTCATCACGGTTTTCGCGTGATCTTCTGGAAGATTTAAAAGTTCTAATCTACTCATTTGTGACCCGCTTTGTATATTTTCTACAAACGCTTGGTACTGTTCATCACTTTCTTTTTCTTTTTGTATTTTTGCATTAGGATTCTCGTCAAACCATTTTTGAATCTCATCTCTGTTTTTACCCCCTCTATATATCATGTTTTGAAGTTTTTGCATTTCAGGAATAAGAACTTTTAATTTCTTTTTTAATACTTCTTTATCTGTAACCCCAGCTAAAGCATTTTTTTCCGCCTTCCATTTATCATGTTCAACAATGAGTTTACTCCACTCTGATTCTGTATAAGCCTTTCCATCTATAACAGTAAAAACATCTGTAGTTATCGGCACACCACCAACTTCAAAGCCATATTCGACTGCTGGTTTTTTCCCTAATTTTAAACCCTCCCACAATTGTTGTGCTAATGGTGCTTCTGCAAAAGCCTCATCTGTCTCAACTAAAGTACCTATCCCTTCTTCAACTAAGTCATATTCTCCTAACTTTTGGTCTTGCTTGAGTTTATTATATTCATCGTATTTTTCAGGGTCAATTTTAATTATACCGTTAAAAATTATCTCACCATCTTCAGTAAAACTAATATCAACGTGAAAACCGTTTTTAAAGCAATCTTGTAAAGCGACCATTGTTGTCTCTGAAGCACGGTCAAGTAAATCGGTGTTTATATCTAATCTTTTATTTATATCTGCTTGTATTTCATCATCACTGAGTATTAATTCGTTACCATCTCTATCAATGTACAGATCTCCGTTATCAGTTGTTAAAAGATAATCTTTATTTTCAATCTGAGATTGAGCATAAGTTTGAAGTTTTTTAACAAAATCTTCAGTATACATGGTTTCTCTTATACCATAAGCATCGTTTAAATACTCATTATATATAGCTTTATACCACGTCCAAGCTAAATCACCTTGCTCATCTGTCAACGCTCCTCTACCTGTAAAACTTGCTCCACCTCTACCTTTAAACATGTTGGTCTTAAGGTAATCAATTAAATCTTCTTTACTTCCAACCACTGCAAATGGATTAATACCTTCCTCCATTAAAGCATCAGAGAAATATTGAAGAGTATACTGAGCGGCATTATTACCTATATCTTGTATCTCTTTTGGAACCCAATCACTATTAGTAAAATTACCACTTAAAAACTTCATACCATCGACAGTGCTAACTCCAGGTACTATTATAGATACGCCCGCTTTTGTTTTTTGAGTTGTTACGCTAGGTAACTCGCTTTTACTTGGATCATCCTTGTCTTTAAAAATATTTAAAAATCCTGTGTTGATCTCTATTTCTGGAAGTTCAAAAGTTCCACCCGTAATAGGAACGTCATATTTAGAATATTTTGTTTCCGCAGTAGAAAAATCAAGAGTAATCTCCCTATTCTTAAAAAACCGCTGCATTACCTGTTTCTCAGTATAATCATTTATAGATATTTCTTTTTCTATCTCCTCTGCACGTTCTTTTAATGGATCAATTAATTTACCGTTTTGGTATTTTACAGCTTTAGTCTCAAAAGTCTGCATTTCTTTTTTAGTTATAAAATGAGCTAAATAACTTATAACATCAGTTGATAAACCACCTACTGCTTTAGACTCACTCTCCATGGTATGTTCAAAATAAATATGGCTTGATCCATATGGTAGTTTCGTACCTTTAGCATCATACATAAACATCCCGTCAGTTCTACTAAGTTTTAATTTATTATCTGTAAAATGAAGTTGTAACCCAGCGTCTTTAAAATAATAATTAAAATCATTATCTAATTCCTCTTGAATCTCTTTTCTTATTGCAACTTGCCTTGAATCGGTTTTGACCCAATCTTTCCAATCCTCCTCTGTCCAGTAACCACCTGTTATCATATCCCTCATTTTATTCTGTTGGGCAAAAAGTATTCTAAGACTGTTATCTAAAGTTGTTTTTCTCTCTTTAGCGGGGTTATAATCATAATCAATCTTTTCTCCAACTTCATCATGAAACAAAGAGTTTAATAAAGGTATATTACCTCTTGGATCTTTTATTTGCTTGTCTAATAGAGCGAATAAATGCCTTAATTGTTGTTCTGAAAAATCAATTTGTCCACCCTCGTTCTTAAATATTTCAAGAATACCTCTGTCTTCATTATAATTATCAAGATGACTATAGCCTTCATAAAAGCTCTCACCTCCATATATATCAGCGTCAAGCATCATGTATTTAATCGTGGGAATATATATTCTTACAGCGTCATAACCAGAATCATCCACCGCATTTACAGCTAAATTATATTTTCTAAAGTATCCGTTTGGATCAGTTAATACTCGATATATTTCTCCAACAGGAGTAGACTTCTTCTGCGTGATATCCAACAGCGTTTCATAAGATTCTTTTTCTATAATTTCACTAGCTCGTTGTATTTTTGCTTCTTTTATTTCTTTTGGAGTTTTTATAAAATACTCATTAATAAAACGTTCTCTTCCATTTTTATTTTTTGGATATCCTGAGGTTTCAAGTCTAAAAACAAACTCTTCTGCAGTCATAAACCCAAGTTTAGGACTATAAAATTTATTATCTAATCCTTCTTCTTTGATTATTTCAGAATCTATTTTACCATCAATATAATCATTATATCTTTCTTTATCTTTTTTAACTTTTTCATTTAATTCTCCAGTTGTATAAGGCTCTAACCTAATAAATTCATCATAATCTTTTATCAACCTTTCAATATCTTTATCTTTTTCATCCTTATCTTTATCTGAACTTTCTATTTCTGATAATCTATTTTGAAAAGAGCTCATATCAACGGGAACAAGTAGGCCATTTTCGTTATATTTCCAGTCTTTTAATTTAATTTCGTATATATCTGGTGATGATTGGGCTTCTTCTAAAGTTGTTTCGTAATCTAACGCACCATCTCCATCGTAAATAACAAAATCATCTCTTGATAAAATAACTGTTGGTATATCTGGATTCATATCAGCTCTATAATGATCCTCTGGTGTTGAATTAAAGCCAAGATTAATAGCGCCTTGAGTTTTAAGATCCTCTTTTGTTTTCTTTTTTATTTCTTCGTTTTTTAAACCCCTTAAATACGTGTATACGTGCCCTGCGTTTTCAGAGTTTATATTTATATCTTCATATGGATCAAAGTCAGCATAAAGTTCCTCGTACGTCATGATTAAAGTCTCCCCTGGTTCATCTATCTCCCCATCAAGATCATTATCAATACCATCTTTATCAGCTAAGGGACCTACAAATACCGCATCACCTCTTTCAATAAGCTCTTCAGAAATCTCTACTGTTACATCAGGTAGATGAGGAATATAGGTTACTTGGTCATCTAATGATTTACTTTCATTTGACTTTTTTGGATTTTTCCATTCGTGGTACGTATCTCTATCTGCTTGTCTAGCATCATCAAAATCTTTCTCTGAAACCTGTATTCCACTAAACATATCACTCCACAATTGTCTTTCTAACGGCCCCATTTCATAAGCACCATTTGACGCTTCACCAGTTCTAATTTGGTTTAGTATATCTTCAGTTTCTTCTAAGTCTTTAAGTATTTTTTCTTCTTCTTTTTTCTTTTTTTCTTCTTCTAATTTAATCGCTAACTCTTCTTCTTCTTTCTTTAATTGCTCTTGTTGCTTAACCCACGTTTCTTGTTCTTCCATAGTTCTACCGTAAACAAAAGCATCTAAGGCAATAAAATTTGACTCAGGACTCCAAGCTCCAGTAGGAGAAAGATCATGCATATCATAAAACGCTGATAAAATTCTACCAGTTTTCTCATCTTCCCAATAAGCGCTACCATGTTCTACCCAAGCATGATCAGGCACTTCAATTGGTATCATGCCATTGTTGATGAGATTTTGAGCTATTTTTTTATCTTCATCACCTATGCCTGTCCAATCCCACTCTTGTTTTAATGGAGACTTTAAGTTTTTAATCATATTAGTTTTTCTTTTTCTTCTTTATGTCTTCTATCATCTTATGGAGTGCCCCATACTTAACACCGGCGCTTCCCTCTCCTTCTATATCTACTCCAGATCCTTCAACTGCGCCTGTAAAGTAATCCGAAATCAACCATTCTTGAAACATATTTAATAATGTTGTGTCTTTTGACATAACTCCATTTTCATCTCCCAATGGAGTATATGGCCCTAATTCTCTTAATAAATTTATAGCATCCATTTCCGCCATGTTTGCAAATTGAGGTATGTTTTCTATTATTAACTTAAGAAAACCAGTGGTATCGGCAAAACCCTCGTGTAGATTACCACCTTTTAAACTATCAAATATAGTAGACATTAAATCTTCCGCGCTCATTTTCATCAGCATTCTATTTACCTCAAAAGACAAAGTATTTTGGTATTCTGCTGAGTCATAAACTCCCCCTCTATTAACAAAATCATCAACATGATTATATTTAAAATCTCTTAAAGCAACCCAAGCATCTGATTTTAATTGAGGCCCTTCAACATTTATTTCATTAAGATCTATTTCTGTTCCTCCACCAATTTGACCTTTATTAAAAAAAGCATCTTCATTTGTTTCCATAAAAGTACTAGTAACAGAATCCATTATTTCATCTCTATTTTCAAGATACAATTTAAAAGCTTTCTCTGTATCTGGCCCCCATTTACCATCAGCACCGTTTTCTCCAAGTAGCTTTTCATATTCAGGGCCTAATGCTATTAAAGCATTTTGAAGATTTTCTATATAATCTTCATGTTCGTAATCTTCTATTTCATAATGTTCCTTTATTTTTTCTATATCAGGCGCGCCTTCTACTCCCGACATTTTTGACATGTTAGTTATCTCTTCTAGTAATTGTAAAGGACTATAAACGCCATTTACAGTACCAGTAAGAAGATTCATAATCTTTTCGTTTTCTTCTGAAAAATCAGTAGAAATCTCTATTTGATTCCCATTTGCGTCTGTTATATATCCATCTCTAATTGACTGTAATATATTGGTAGTTTTACTCCATCCAGACTGATTCAAAAACGCATCCCCTAAATCATTAGTCCCAAGAATACCTTGTATACCTGGATTTGTCCATATTACTTTTCCATCAACTATCTTTATATTTTCACCATTACTTTTCATTATATCTTCCCACATAGCAATTTGGTCATCATCCATGTTGGCACTCCATTCGTTTCTTAACCCTCTTTTTTCAAGGTTTCGTATTGTTAACAATTTCTGATTGACATCGTTATAAGATATTATTTGAGACTGCAAGCTTTCTAGTTCATTTCGCAATTCTTTATAACCCTCTTCATTTCCATTCATTTTAGATAACTGACTTATAATGGATTCGCATTTAGTATTTATATTAGTTATTTCAGTTGTAAAATCTATATTACCAAATATATCACTATTATCAAATTTTGGTTGAGCTAATACATCTTTGTTATATTTATTTATTTCATTAACTTTTTTCATTTCCCAAAGATCAATAACATCATCAAAAATATTTCCAAGATTTTGTTGTCTTTGAAGCATTTTACCCATGCCTTCACGTTTATATATAGCGGCTTGTTTCTCTACTATATTACTACCAGTTTCTTTGTATAAACCAGCTAACGCTGCTTCGTCTGTCGCCCCAAAAATAGGATCTACTATTGAAAAATCTTTACTACCAAAAAGATCGTCTTTTTTATTATTTGTTTTCTTCGCCATTATTGTCTGATTTTTCGTTGTTGTCTTTGTTGTTGTCTTTGTTTTTGTCTTTATTAGTTGTAAAACTATCTAATGTCATTTTTCCACCTGAAATTTGTAATCCTTTTAAAAAAGAAGACGCTGAATTACCTAAACCATCCCAAAGTTGTTTTTGAGCGAGTTGCCTAGCGTCGCTGGCAGCCATATATCTATCCATAGACATAGAGTATAGATTTTGTTGGTGTTGTTGCTCTTGTAAAAGTTTTTGATATTCACCTTTTCTTCTTAATACATCAGTTTGGTACTCACCTTGTTTCTCTAATTTCTGTAATCTACTAGCCTCTGCCGCTTTAAGTCTATTTATAACGGTTTCTTGTTTACCAATAGAAGCTGCAATTTTAGCATTTTGATCTATTGATTTATTAGCTAAAACCTGAGCTAAACTCGCTGCACCACTAGTACCAGCAGAACCTTTTAGACTTTGCATTATATTTGCTCTAGATCTAGCCGCTTCTCTTTTCATGAAATTAGCTTCTTTTTGATTAACAGTTAAATCTTCATATGTGTTTTGTAAGTTTCTGTAAGGATTTGTTAATCCAGCATATGGATTAGAAAACTCCATGTTGGTGTATTCTTCTTTTGCTAGTTGGTATTCCCTTCTTGAATTTTCAAATTCATCTTTTCTTGCTCCAGCACCTATAAGAGAACTACCAGCTTGTAACAAGCCTGGTATAGCTAACGCCCAAACAGGAAATGCTTTTGCTGGTGAAGGTTTCTTATTTTTAAATGGAGATTTATATCCTATTATTTGTTTCATATTGTTCTATTTTGTATACTTTATAGTTACAGTTTTTATATTTTTTTTACTTTAGACTACGTAGAGGACAATACTATGTTTTCTAAATCCAAAGTTATTGTCACATCGTTAACTGGCATTCTAAGAACAGTTATCTTACCTGTTATTCTAGCTGTATTAGCGCAATTCACAAATGTTAGTATTGTATTATCAGCTAAAGATTGAGCAGAGGTTACAGTTATTACTTTAGTACTATTATTAACTGTTTCTACATATTGCCTTGTAGTATTATCAAAACCAATGCCTCTCACTTCTACACCATCTTCTTCCATAAGAGATGCCTCGCTAGATCCACCGCCTCGTATACCAACCACACTATCCATTGTTATCGATGTGCTAGATGATGTTGCTCCATTAACTGTAGATGTAAAATCTGTAGTTTTAACCTTTAAGTCTTCAAACCTTATAAGCGCTCCTGCAATATATATTTGAGTTGAAGTTGACTTTTGTTCTGTAAAATTAGCTATATCATTAGGTCCTTGACCTACAAAAATTAAATTCTGTCCATCTGTATAGTTTTTAGCCGTGTCAAGCGTTATAGTTTTAGTGCTACTATTTATATTTGTTATAGTAGCTATAGAACTAGTTTCGTACGTGTTATGTATTTTATCTAGTTTCATCCCAATAATTAAACCACCTAAATCATCAACAACAACTGTTGTGCTACTACTAGCGCTACCATTAATAGTTACAGTTTGCATAACTTCAAAATCAGTGTCTAAAGGTTGTCTAGTTACACTTAAAGCGTATGTTTCAGCCACTGCTGGCTGTGCTGTTACTGTCCAATCAATGTCTTTTTTAAGCGGGGTAGTAGAGGAGCGAAGACCATCTATATGTAAACTAGTTGGCATAGTAGCGTATTGTCCTGATGTTGCTTTTGCTGCTACCGCAAATGTTATTCTTGTGTTAGTGTATTGATATATCACTTTCTTCATCATACTTGAAGGTGCTCCTGTTGTTAAAGCGTAATCTATAGTATCATCTTCTTTTAAAACCTTGTTATAAGGCATGTGCTCTGTACCTTTTTCTGCTATTAAAAATATATCATAATGATCGCTATCTGTGACTGTAGGAAAAACTATACTACCACTAATAACTCCAGAACTAGGTATTTCTACTCTTTCAAGTCTTTTATAAGTAGTTGTAAATGTTTCAGTATCAAAATTATAATACTTTTTTGGAGAATCTTCGTTATTAATAAAAAGAGTAAACATAGCCCCTGGATTACCTGTTATAGTAAACGCTCTACGTGTCTCAGATACTGGAAGATTTGAAACATCTATTTTAAAGTTTTTTATTTTTAACGACATAATTATTTACTACTTATTTGTATTTTAGATCCAACGGAAAATAACTCCGCTTTTTCTTTTGAATTGTTTTGAAATCTAGCTTTCGCATAATACCCAACTAAACCAGACATGTTAGTTTGGTTCTTTTTGCCAAACATTATATAAGCTCCATTTGGTGGATGAGTTATCGTAACGTTACTTGGAAAGTCAATAGTTATACTACTAGGAGAGCTATATGATATACTAGATATAGCGTATGGCACAGGAGGTGATACTGTATGATCTCCTACGACACTTATATTGCTTGAATTAGCTTGTAAAAACTCACCAACTGTACTAGGTTCTATATAATAAACAAAATCACCTACTTGAGCTGATGTGTTTATTTCTTCTGAAAAATTTATTTCTATTGATGGCATATTTTTTTATTTTATCCTGCTGGAATTTCTATTGTAAATGTTTTCTGACAAGTTCTAGTATTAGTGTTACCAGTTAAATCTGTGTATTCTTTACTCCAAGTCCAAGTGAACTCATAAATACCACAATCAAGAGCTGTATCAGAATAATTCATTGTTTGCGAAACGCTATTAGGTCCTGCTATTGGGTCGTTATACCAGTGGTCTTGATTATAACCAGATGTTGCTGCATTACCTGATGCACCTGTTATTTCTAGATGTATAACTGATTGATTAAAGTAATTGAAATCTGCGCCAAAGTCAAACGTAACATTATACGCCCCGTCACCACTACCCGCACCTGCGGTACAAGTATTATCTGCGTTGATACCGTTACCAAGAACTGGTGTACTAGAGAAAGACATTGTATGATCGCTACATTTTAAGCAAACGTTAGTTGTGTCAGACGCAGAGTTTTGAGGGTTATTAACTGCTGAATCATAATTCCAAGCACCAGTTGACTGACCAAGCGTTATGTAATCTTTATCATTCTCATCGACGCTAGTATTGTCCATACACCCATAAACATCTACCATTACGCTAAGATTTCTACTGTCACAAGCAGGTATAAAATTAGGTGATTGAGTATTGTTGAGTTTTAAATTAACAATAAGATCGTTTTGGAAGAAATTATTTTCTTCATAACTCGCTCCGGTTCCATTGCTTGCGAACGCAGGTGATAAACCAAATGTTTGAGGCATTACACTAGAACCACTTTGCCAAGCACTCCATAACCAAGCTGCAGAAGGAGGTGTTAAATCTTGACCTGGATGATTTGGATGGGATGGGTGATTAGCAGGTACGCTAGCTTTAACTACGTAGCCTTGACCAGCTATTCCATTATTTAAATAAGGCACGGTTACTTCAGGGTCACAATGCGCACCAACAACACCATTACAACCACCTGGTGTAAAACCAGAACCTATTACATTGTTCATGTTTACGTTTGAAGATGCGTAAATAGAAGCGTGTTGTGATACGTAAGCAAGACCACTTAAGCTTACACCATCGCAACTTATACAACTTCCATCATCTACAGTTGCTAAAGGATCGTAGTTTTGAGCATTAGGATCAGTACATCCATTAACAGGATAAATACAAGACCCATCGTCTACATTCGCATTAGGATCATAATTTGTAGCTGTAGAATCCGTACACCCGTATGTATCTTCTGTTATCGTCCAAGTTGAACTATCAACACATCCATTTATATTAGTTACAACAACTGTATAATCTCCAGGAGGAAGATTGTCAATCACGTGGCTAGTTGGATTTGCGATATTAACCGTACCTGATTGAGAGTCTACACCTGTCCAAGAAAAACTATTATTTGAACCAGGGTTAACATGTAATTTACCATTTAACAAACTATATGTTGTACTTAATTGACTAGCGCCAGTATTTAAACTATAATTAGGTATTGGATTTCCAAACGAGTCAAAACAAGAGGCACAACAATCATCCCAACCAGGGAGAGTAGTACCTATAGCTGTTCCATCGCAATTGTGGGTGAAACTAGAACTATATGCACTATTATTAGGATCCGTACATCCCCAATATTCACAGCTACCATCGTCTTGATTAGCTAATGGATCGTAGTTGCTTGCTGTTGGATCTGTACAACCATCATATAAACAACTACCATCGTCTTGATTAGCTAATGGATCATAGTTTGCAGCGGCTGGATCTGTACAACCAGAAGTATATACACAACTACCATCATCAGTAGTTGCTAAGTAAGTAAGACCATCTACAGGGTGTGTAAATGTAGTTACTCCATTGTTAGATAATGGATCTGTACAACCAGAGTACGTACATGAACCATCATCATTAGTTGCTATAGCGCTAAAGTTATTTGCAGCTGGATCCATACACCCGTCAGCATCTAAACCGACGTTAACAGAATATGTTTCTGTACATCCGTTTGCAGTAGTCGCTGTAATTGTATAAGGAGAGTTTGCTGAATTAGCATTAACCCAAGTGTAATCATCCCAATTACCAAAACCACCATGAGCAGGATTCAAAGACAGTGTCCAAGGATTATCTTGGTTTGTTTGATTAGGCACGAAGTTTATTTGACCATTACCTGAAGAAGGGCTAGAGTTTGTGTCATTTATAACTGTTATTACAGCAGTCATATCTAAATTAGAACAAATAACACAACTTCCATCATCTACATTTGCATTTGGATCGTAATTTGTAGCCGTTGGGTCAGTACAACCAGGGATAGACGTTATACAAGTTCCATCGTCGCAAGTGGCAGAAGGATCGTAATTAGTAGCTAATGGATCGGTACATCCATATACACAATAAGTACAACAACTATAATCAGTTCCACCTAAAACACCACTACAATCATGAGTAAATATTGGGTCATAATCAATTGCCGTTTGGTCCATACATCCAGTAACCGTTGATATTAATGTAGCGCAAGTACCATTATCACAAGTAGCAAGTGGATTATACTCTGCGTAATTACTATCAGTACATCCATAGACACAATATACGCAGCTTCCATCGTCAGTATTAGCAGTTGAGTTATAATTAAGAGCGGTAGCATCAATACATCCATAAATAAATGGAACACAAGAGCCATCTAGTGTGTTTGCGGTAGGATCATAATTAGACATAGTAGGATCTGTGCATCCATATATAAATGCCACACAAGATCCATCATCTACTGTTGCGCTAGGATTATAATTGAACATGGTAGGGTCTGTACAGCCAGTATGTATACAAGATCCGTCATCTACATTAGCCACTGAGTTATAATTACTAGCAGTACTATCCATACATCCAGGCACGGTATCTATACAACAAGCCGCGCAAGCTACATTAGCCATCGGATTAAAGTTAAATGCGTTTGCATCCATACACCCAACTACATCTCCAACTACAGAACTAATACCTATACCAATACCTTGAAAAGAAAACTCTTCTGGATCTATAATGTTTTCGTTTTTAGGTTTCCCTATTATATAATTAAACCACTTTCCTTCTTTTTCTATAAATTCTTTTACACTTCCCTCTTGTTGGTCTGTGACGATGTTTTGAACATACCAACCTTTAACATTGTCTTGTAAATTATAAAACTCACCGTCTCCGATGTCAAAAGTATTACCAGCTGAATCTTGAAAACCGCTTTCTATTGTAAATTTATCAATCTTAGATTGACTACCTTCATATGATAGTGTTTTATAAGATTTAATAACGCTAGGATTACCATTGAAAATAGGTTCAACATAAGACTCATAAGAATCAACCCCATAAAAAACGTTGTAGTTTTTAGCGTTTTCTTCATCAACATCAACCCAATTAACACCATTGTACTGCAGTGGCATATGATGTTTATAAAGCTGACCTTTATCAAAAGTATAATAATCACCACCTAAACTTATTCCATTTTCTGGTATAAATGATTTAAAACTAACCCAGCCACTCACAGCCTCAGAATAACTAATAGTTTTTGTTGTTTCTGGATTATCAGTTTTTATAGTTAAATTATATTCTAACTTATCATCGTCATAACTACCAAGAATAGTATTTCCTAATTTTAAATTATCATTAAACCAATCGTTCATACCTGAATCTGATATAGGTGTTAAACCATCTTTTGATAATCTTAAAACTGACCCTCTTTTCTTATCTGTAAAATAAGCTCTATAAGACTCTGAAGCAAATGATTCTGGATTTTTTCCTATACCAAAATCACCAATAAAAGGTTGTGCGTCACCTAAAACTGTTTCAGGTGTATTACCCATATGATCTACAAACTTAACATTATATAACTTATCTTTATCTGATGTTATTCTTACAACTCTATCTTCACAAAAAGTAACTAAACTAGTTCTTCTTGTGAATAGTTTTTGTATACTTCCATAAGTAGGATTTATATCTTTTGTAATTTTTTCTGCAGATCTAAATTGATTTAAATCGTTAACACCACTTTGAGAATTATATAAGCCAGAGTATATTATACCGTATTTTCTATTTTCAGCCTCATAAGGAAGTATACTTGTAGTAGAAGCTCTAGGTCCATTATCTATAATAACTTGATTAAAATCGTCTCTAACTCTATTTGACTCAACTCCATTTCCAAAAGAAAAACAGTTATACCAATTTAACGTTCTACTTCCATTATAAAAATTAGGATCTATATTTATAATAGCTATACCTTGAAATTGTCCTGTTTGACTACCTTCAACAGCAACTGTTATATACTCGTTTCCATTCCAAAACTTTAATAAAGCATTGTCATTAAGAGTTAAATTATTTGATGCGTTAGCGTTAGCTAACATTATTCTACCACCATGTATATTGGTTAAAATAACATCAAGTTCTTGACCAAATGTATTAGAACTAGAGTTAGTATCAAATGCCGCGTCTAAATCACCACCATAAATACATTCAACAGTAGATCCAAGTGGCAAAACTTGTTCGTTCCAGTCTAAATCCATAGTTATAGGTATAACGTTACTAGCTTCGTAATATAAATCTATATCAGTACTAGGTTTTGGTTCTGTTTCCCATATTACAGGATTTAATATTTTTTCTTTATTTTCGTTTGGTTCTATATCTAAAAACTCAATCGTTGTGGGTGTATCATGATCTGCGCCTCCATCATTTTTTGGATGCCAACCTACTGGTTTGTCTAAAAACAACACGCAAGTCCATCTAGTTTGAGCGAATAAAGGATTTATAATTTGATCAGCAGGATCGTTTAAGACAATACCCTGTGATCCAAATCCCACTTCATTAATTACTCCAGGGATTCCACTATCCCATTGCCAAGCATCACCACTCCAATCCTCTATAGCTTCTAATCCTCCATGCTCCCATCTTCCTACTTTACCATTATCCGCGTTAACAAAATTATATATTTGATATTGTTTATGACTTGTTTTAGTATATATAGTCCCATTTGGGTCACTAGTAAACTTAAATCTTTGACCTGGTGTTAACAACTTAGTTACTATATCGTTTTCTGAACTAGTGAACGCGTTAGCCATATCTCCGACCATAAACGCTTGATTCCATCCTGGATTATCGTTATGATCAGTTAAACCATGCCGCATTGCGTTTGCTTCTCCAAAACTATTAATTTTTACTGAAGCCATTTCATTTGGTATACCAATATATGATATAGTAATAGCGCCATGCGAACCTGGTGGTAAAGTGAAGGTATGATCAACCCCTCCAAAATGTTTTAAGTACTCGTCGTTTTGTTTTATTTCTGTAGCAGAAACATTCCCATTAACAGGATCACCAAAAATATTATCAGTTGGTATATCAATCATATTTACTGTAGAAGGCGCCATACTACCAACTAAAGGATGGCTCCACGCCATGTGCGGTTCATTAGGCCCATCTGTTCCGCCATCATAATCAGTTCCGGATGGTTGGTAAGCCTCAAAAGGTAACGCATCAATAAACCACTTAGGACCTTCATAATCTGCGACGTTATTCACTGTGCTAGGTGCCCATCCTAAAGGGCTGGCATTTTCTACATCTCCAAAGTATCTTGACCATCTTCTATAACAATCTAAATAATCCCACCAGTTTCCTTCATCCGATTGATGTAAAAATCCACTTTGCCAAGCTGTTCTTAACCATTTAGTATTATCACCAGCGTCTATATTTAAAGTATCAAAATAATAAAGTGATTGACTAACTGAAGTATATAGATTAGAACTTAGATCAAAATCAACAACATGAGTTAACAAGTTAGAATCCTTAAGTACTTTTACAAAAAATCTTCCTTCATACTCTGCTCTTTCTCTATATTCATCTAAACTAATTTCACAAGCGACATCATCTTTTATTGTGGTAGTTGCACCAGACGTGTCCTCCATAAATATCACGTCATCTCCAAATGGAAATTCTACTGATATTCTAAAATCATTACCTTGGCTGTCACCACCCGCGAGTGAAGGGTTGATTGCTGCAACACGGGTGACTTTATACGTTTTACTTGTTTGTATGCTATCATAAAATCTAACTGTTAAAGGTTTGGTTATATCATAAAGCTCATCAATAGACGTACCGGCGGCAAGTGCACCATTGACGTCAAAATGTAGTTTGTTTTGCGTTGGGAGATTATTATCATCAATAAAAAAATCATTACTAGTAGCATTATGTACTTCGGTATTTAATGGGATTCTTTTTCTTTTAACAAATTCTGGGGCTTCATTTTCTATAGCTAAAACTTTATATTTAGCATCTTCTTTAATGTGCTCTTCAAAACTACCTTTCTTTAACTCTATCCAATCCCCTTCTTCTAACTTACTTCTATCATTAGAATAAAAACTTAACCACATGTTATCTTCAAATCCACTTTCATCATCATAATATCTATCCATAGCTAAGTTATAATATTCAGTGGATGATTCTTTTACGTAAAATTTATATGCTTTAGCAAATGCTGGTGGTTGACCTTTTAATTGAACAGCTAATCTATTAACTTTATTAGACGTTTCCTTTTTTATTTTTAATGTACCAGATTGATCTGTTAATATAGGAGTTTCTCTACCATAATCATCAAAATAACTCACTCCAACTTGGTACTCTCTCTGTGTTTTAACAGATTTTTTATCATTTAGAGTACTAGAATAAGTTTTAAGAGAAACATTAAATTCTGGTTTAAAATCAGTACCATCTTCTCTTGTTAAATCATAGTTTTGCCAATAATTACCATAAACTAATCTATTCGCTGTGATTTCTTGTGCTAAAGCTTTGGTTGGTACATTATCCCAAGGTCTTAATAATTGATTTTCAGGTAGAGTAGCATGTATCATTTCAGATGTGATCTCATATTTACCCTTTGTAATTCCACTACCACTCACCCCATACCAAGTTTCGTTCCAATAGTTTCTATTTTTATTGCTTGGAATTGGATCTTTTGGTTTTATACTATCTACCAAATATATGTTTGAAGCGTCTGATTCTTTATATAATATATCTACTTGAACGACGTCATCAGGAATATTTCTAGGAATTAAGTTTTTTAGCGTTATTTTTGTAGCTGTATTTTCCATTCCCACATTAAAACCTTCGTGCGGTCTATATCTAAATTCACTAGGAACAAAAGCAACTTCTGAGAAAGGACTAAATACAGAATATTCACCATCTTCATATTTATATCTAGTTGCGAATCTTGGAAATTTTAATTTAAATAATCTTTCGGAGTGCGCTAAATCCTGCATAACGTCAAACTGTTGTGCTCCAGCAGCTATAGTTGATTTTATAGATAAAATTTTTACACTCCATTCATTACTGACAGATGATATTAAACTCTCTAATTCAGCTTTTACTTTCCAATTATCGGGTAACGGGCTAATCGCACTAGCACTTTGAAACAAAACAATATCACCAGGTTCAAACACCGCATTGTTTATAGGATTAATTGTAATATTTGTTGTTTGCTCAGGTAATAAAGGTATACCAGCGGATGGCACTAAAAAAGCATCTGTAATTGTAGTTACACCTTCTTTAGGTCTTTCAGTTTCAATATCTAATAAAGGTGCGTTTGTTGGTCCTTTTCTAATAACTGTTATATGTTGCTCTTCTACAGGAACTGCTTCACCTATAATACCTATATCTCTAGCGTCGTTTACTAAATGAGTATGGTGTAAACCATCTTTATCCGTACCACGAATAGATCTTTCTATATTTATTTTTTTAGGTTCAGAATGATTATCTGTCCAAAAAAGCATATCATCTATTATATTTATACCTGTGATTAATCTATCTTTATGAAAATTTAAAACTTTATTGCTTTTAAATACTAAGTAATCAACTTGAGGATAAGATACAGCTGTGTTACCTTGTTGGAAACTTTTTGTTAAAATAACTTTTTCAAGCAGTCCACTTCCGTATACATTTAAAACGCCTCCTGATGTGTTAGTTACAGGGGCTGGCGAGCCATCTGGAAATACTATTGTTATATAACTTTCTGTACTTGACGTTGTTTCATCTATAGAGTGTATTGAGGCATTTTGCGGTATTCCAGATCCAACAATAAACATGCCAACTTGCATGCCAAGACTAGTAGGTGTATTACCCCATTGTGCTCCGGGTATAGTTAAAACGTTATTTAATACTTGTTGTGGTACAGTTGATCCAGGATTTGTAAAATTAACTTGTATATTCCAAGGGTGTGGACCTACGGCTATAGCTGATTGATTTAATTCGACCTCTATAACGGAGTTAAATGTTCCTGGTTGTCCAGAATAACTTGATGGGTAGGTTATGTTTACTACTTCAGTACCAACATTAATATAAGATCCAGTAACAACGTTACCTATACCTAAGGTTTGGCCAGGAAATGGGGCGTCTATTAATAAAGTTGGGGGAGATGATGGGCCGAAACTTCCAGTAGGACCAGGAATTGGTATAGCCTTAATTTGAGCTGAAAATGGATTATTAGGATTTGCTGATGGATTAAGAACTTGAACAGTGTCATAATTAGGTGTCCAGCCAACATTACTCGCCGCTATCTCACCAAAGTCCTCAACAATACCTGTAAATTCTTCTACAAAACCAGTACCATTATCTGTATAACCAGTAACAGTCGTTCCTTTACCTATGTTGTCTATACTAGATACAGCTAAAGAATTATGTGTATTACCAGACTCATTTGATATAAAAACCGTATTTATATCCACAAAGACAGGTGTTATATCACCATCTTTGTATTTAAGTATCATGTCTTTTTCGTAAAATGGAACTGTTTGAAGAATTTGAGGCTCGCCATTTAAATAATGTAATTCTTGAAATTTATCACCAGTTGCAAACCAATATAAAGAATCGTTAGCTTCGTCAGAAATAGAACCCACACAAACTGCGTTTGAAGGAAGAAATGTTGCGGGTGAAGCGGTAACAGGGTATGTGTTTATAAGTTTATTACCTAATATATTTTGTACGGTACCAACGTTAGAATCTTCTGAAGTTGATACATCTATATTTAAAGCGTCTCTATATTCTCCATTTGGTACTAATCTCTCATCAAGGTCTTTGTTCATTTTACCTTTTAAGAAATTGTGTTTCATTTCAGGCATGTACTAGTGTTTTATATGTTTCGATTTACCTCTTAAGATTTGAGTGATTTCTTCTAGCTTAATATTAGATAGTCTTAATTTAGCTTTTCTAACAGCAGCTATTTTTTCTTTTCTATATCTGTTAATTATATATTCCTGTACGTTAGAACGTGTAGATAATATAGCAAACATCATCCATTTATACATAGCGTCCTCTGCAAGTTTATGAACTTTCATTTCAGCGTCTTCACCTAAACTATCACTTATATATTCTAGTATTACAGTTTTTCCTGAAATATTAGAGCTAAAATGGATTTTTCCTTGTAATTCATCTATAAAAAATGAACCATTAACTTGTGAAAGCTCAGGGTGTATACCGTATCTTTCTCCTTGTACTAAATCATAAGTACCGTCATCGTATTGATCTACATTGTCATTAGGAGAGTTAGTTTTATAATTACTCCATGTGTCTGAGTTATGAGTAGTTGAATCTTGTTCTTGAATTGCGCTTCCATTAAAATCATAAGTTCCATCTGTATTTTGTTTTATAGCAAATGGATTCATTGTTTTACTAGTTGGATAAATAACATGTTTTATACCAGCAGCATCAGTCCAAGACAGTTTAACATAATTAACATAGTCCTGCGGTAATGTCATTATTAACGTATCTGGTATTTCTATTTCTTGTGACTTTACAGACTTAAAAGTATCAAAAGATAATTCCGCTAAAGCTCTTTGAGCATGAAAAGCAACATCAGTTCTTTTTATATTACCTATTATTTTATCTTCTCCAACATAAAACATCATGAATTGTTGGATAATATCATTTAAAGAAACAAATTGATAATCACCATGATTACTACCATTATAATATGCGCTTGCGGTTTCTGTTATTAATCCCATTTATTTACATTTTTTCTTGTTGAATTGATTTCTTTTCTTCAGTTGCCGCTATAGTATAAAGTTCTTTATCCATATTTATCCCAGCCAATTGCAATATACTAAATACTAAGTCGCTTTCTTCCGAAGGATGTAAAGCAAAGTTTACACTAGTATTAGCATTGTATAAGGCTTTATCATTTATAACGACATATCCCCAAATAACTTTTTCTGGTATACGTAAGTATCTTACACTAGTAGCTGTTACGGCTTCAGTAGTCCATACTCTTAATATATTATTTCTTATATTACATATAGGCCTTTCATCGCTAGGACCACCTAATCTTAAATTTCTAGCATCAGTAAAATCTTTAGTATTCAATATTTCGCACTCTTTACCGTTGTACTCTATTCTGTGAGCTCTATATATGTAGTCTGGTAGTTGTTTATTTATACCACCACTGCCAGCACCAGTATAATTACTAACAGCTGCAGTTCCATCTGTAAAATCAAATACTTGTATTTTTTCTTCTAATATACCTACCATATCAGCATATTCAGTATCATTCCCAGGTAATCTTCTAAATTGGTTTAAATCATAGAAGTATTGTTCAAATATATCCATTTGCGCCTGGTTGGCAAATAGATTAAATTCTTGAGGAGTTATATATCCTCTTTGTTCTTTGTTAGCTAAAGCTAAAACTCTTTGGTATACTGTATCGACGTTTACTGCCATTTATCTATTTTTTATAAGGAAACTTCTTATTTAAAAATTCTTTTCTTTCTTTACAACCACAATCTTTTCCTGTTACTTTACTTAATTCATCAACTACTTTTTTAATTCCAGTTGTTTTTGTTATTTTTTCTATCGTATCGCCTAAACCTTTTGATTTCATATTAATTAAATTTATATAGTAAAACAATCGCCCCGTAGGGCGATCGCTTACTACAGTTTGATTATTGGTTTAATCTTTTTTCTATATTCGCATATATCTCCATACCTTCATCAGTTTTAAACCACTGTGCTAAAGCTGAGTATGGGTGCTCATCAAATGGAACAGTCATTATCTTTCTATCATTAGATCCCCACATAAAGAATCTTTGATCTTGAGATAATTTCAATATATCCATTTCAGTTGCTTTAATACCAAAGTTTCTAAGTTGTACATTTTCATCATCTGCTAAATCTAAGAATAGCTTAGGGTTTTTCTTAGCAAATATAAGTAAATCACGTTTAAGTTCCTTAGAACTCATCTCTGATACTTTAGAACCATTTTCTACACGCATAATAGCTTCTGCCATATCAATATCCATATTTCTAGCTGCTAATAAAGCATCAACTTCCATTTCTAATCTACCAGTTTGATCAACAGCTTCTTTAACTGGATTATATTCTTCAAAAAGTTTACCTTTTAATGGATGATACAATGATAATAACTTTTGTAAAACTACTTTATTTTTAGGCACTTCTAATATACCGTGTCTAAAAATAATATGAGCTAATCTTTGGTCACCTTTCATTTCGTCTACAAAACAAGTTTGTTGATTAGCTGTGTATTTTAGTTCTCTTTCGTAACCTTTTTCTTCATCAAAATAATAAATATCTGCTGCTTTTATTATGTAAGATAAAGGAGTTTGTCCACCTACTAAATAATATGTTCTATCTTTTATTTCCCAAGTTTGATCTGGAGTAGGTAGTGGTGCTTCTTTTATTTTTGGTTGCTTTACAACCGGAGCAGTTTCTACAACTGTCTCTTCAATTTGAGGTTCTT
>CEUI01031067.1_pt1 | contig 25515 bp, 40 predicted proteins | sample 531411 | NCBI WGS metagenome assembly CEUI01 (sample SAMEA2622841, study PRJEB7988) | marine metagenome | isolation source: saline water (ENVO:00002010), including
AGGAGGTTCTATGATTGACCCTAAGAAGTTGGTTTGTCCTACTTGTTATAATACAGGTATGACAAAACAGGGGTTTTGCCATGTATCAGATAGGCAGAGATACAAATGCAAAACTTGTGGCTTTAAGACAATACATGCTTTTAACGATGCTGATCACGAAATAGTAATTGAAAATGTAAAGCTATCTAAGCAGAAGCAAAAGCTTCAAGACTTAAATAGAATAAAAAACAAATCATTTCGTGAGCATGTTAGAGTTGAAAATGCTGTCATAGCCTATAATGAGAAATTAATAAAGCTTTTTGACAAACATACTCTTAATATAAGCTCTGGTACTTATAGTGTAAATTCTGATGCGGTTGGGGTAATTCAGTTTTCAGATGTTCATTTCAATGAGTTGGTGGACTTAGAAAACAATAAATATGATTTTAAGGTCGCATCTGCCAGAACAAAATATTTTATAGAGAAGGCGAAGACTTATTTCAAGACTGCTAATATAAGTAATGTGGTTGTGGCTCTTACTGGCGACTTGATGAACAGCGACAGGCGATTAGACGAACTATTGAATCAGGCAACTAATCGAGCAAATGCCACATTCTTAGCAGTTGATATTTTGCAACAGGGAATATCAGACCTAGCAGAAGATTTTAATGTTAGTGTTGCTTGTGTTGTGGGAAATGAGGGGCGGGCAAACCCTGAGCTTGGATGGTCAAAGATAATCGCATCGGATAATTACGATTGGACAATTTTTCAATGTTTAAGGTTTTTATTTCGGTCTAGTAGTGTTAATTTTATACAAGGCGATTTATCAGAATTAGTTATAAATGTCGCAGGACAAAACTTGCTGTTGCTACATGGTCATGGATCGGTGAAGGGTCAAGTAGAGAGATCAATAAATCAAATCGTCGGAAGGTATGCCTTAAAGGGTGTAAATATAGATTATGTAATCTTTGGTCATGTGCATTCAGCGAGGGTTGGAGATAATTATAGCAGAAGTTCCTCAATGGTAGGGGCTAATGATTATTCAGAGAAAGCTCTTAATCTCAATGGTAGGGCTAGTCAGAATTGTTATATATTCTATAGCAACGGGAATAGGGATGGGATTAAAGTAGATTTACAAAATACTCCTGAAGAGGGGTATAATATAAATGAGTCTTTGGAGGCTTATAATGCGAAAAGTGCTAAAAAAAGGAAAAAGAGGAAAACAATATTTGAAATCGTGGTCTAAATACTGGACTGCGACGATAACACCGATGGTGAGATTTTATGAAAATAATAGATAAGACCATATCTGTAGGAACTATCATAACGATAGTTACTATAGTTACGACTTTTTTTTACACTCAAGGTGCAACAGCTACAAGATTAGAGAATGTTGAAGAACAGAGTAGCGATAATGTAAAAAAAATTAAAACTAATAGAACTAAAGTACAAGACATAGAAGTTAAAATAGCGAGAATAGAATCAAAGATTGATGAAGGATTTAAGAATCTAGAACGATTACTGATTGAGAATTAATGGACATTCTCGCTATACTCGATCAATACGGAGTCCCCTTAGGGATGTGTATGGCTTTTGGCTACTTCATTTGGAAGCAGAATAACTGGATTCAAAATGATTTAAAGAAAGATTTAGATGATGCTAACGAGAGGTTTGAGAACATAGTTATAGGGTTAATCAACTCTCAGAAGCAAATGCAGCTAGATATAAAAGATTCAAAGGCAAGCTATAGGGCTATCGTAGAAATACTCGCAGCTATGAGTGGCAATGGCTTGAAAGAAAAATTCTTAAAAAAGCGAGAAAAGGATTATTAAAAGGAGATTATATGCTTGATTCAATTTTAGGTTTTGTAACAACTAACCCAGCAGTATTAACAGGTGGTGGAACTGCTGCGGTTGTATTATGGGTATTAAAGAAAGTTCCCAATGAAAGTATTTGTGATGTTGTAGAAACAGCATTTGAAAGTTTAGGTAAGGTAATGACATTAGGTCTTGGTAAGTGGAAGGTTACTAAGAAATTTTGGAATAACACAGTTGAGCCTTGGTTTATAGATTTGGTAGATAATGTATTCGGATCAGCTGTGAGAGGTTTTATTAAGGGTTTGAGGAGTGATAATTAAGTGGTTAGTAAATAAGTTATCACCACTATTTCAGTTGGAGGGATGGGTAGTGAATATTTTCAGGAGAATAGATAAGCTTGAAAAGGATTCACACCCACCGCTCTTCTCATCTAATAAGGTAAAAGAGTTTGAAAAGAGATTAAAGGATTTGGAAGTAGTATCGTTTGTGAAGAAAATATCGAAACATGATTGGCAGGGATCTGATTAATGGCTTATGGGTCATCATCAAATAGTGCTAGTAGAGAAAAAGAATCTCATAGTGATTTAGGTAAGCATCTTAGGGTTGCTAATCCTCTAAATGGGAATAATCACCCTATCTTAGTTGGGGATGAAATATGTCCTTTAGAGATCAGCAAAGATTCTGTTCAGTATCGCAAAGCACCATCACATTCTGATGATGTAGTAAATAAGAAATATGTTGATAATTCACTTGCATTTCGCCAGATAATTAATTCTGGGTGGAATAACACAGGGACATCAACTGTTTATATGCCCTTAAATGGATATGTTATTGAGAAGACATCAACATCAAGTTCCAATGAGTATGTTGCTATCGTAGCCCCTTATAGTGGACAACTAGAAAGGGTAATAATGCGAAGTGAATCAGCTTGTGGTAGCAGTAGTGTTGGTTTGCATATATCTTCAACTAATACTGAAGTCCCTGCAGGCGGAGCAACATTTATTGAGGTTGTTGATATGACTGCTGATGACACTCCGTATGTTTTTGATTTTAGTGTAGCAACCTTTACAGCAGGACAAATTTTAGCAGTATCATTTACACCAACGAGTGCATCTAACGATACTAATGCAACGATAGTGTTTAGATACAATAGCCCAATGGCAGGAGTATAAATGAGTTTAACAGGCAAAACAATAGCAAGTAGTTATAAAGATATATTGCAAATGAACAATTCCAACTCAGGTGTTGATGCAACTACTAGAAATGTTGTAGATGGAGAAGGTACAGCTTCAGCACTCAATTTATCAGATGATGTGGCGACCATTAAGCCTCAAAATGATAATACTACTGCTAGTTTCTTAGTGGAAGATAAGGATGGGACTGATTTATTCACAGTAGATAGCACTAATGCTGCGGTCAGGGCGACTAATGGCAATTATGTAAATACTCAATATCAAAGATTTAGTATTTATAGAGCAATCGCTTCAGCAGGTTATCATTATTCTATGCACTTGGGCGGATCTACATCTCAGAGAGGTGGAGCAAATTTAGGCAATGGTTCTGACCCATCAACAACTTACGATTTAAGTGGAGATACTGGTTACCCCGAATTAGTACCTTTAACTTATTGGTATTTACCTGATGCTATTACGATTGATAGTGTATCTGTACTTACAAGTGGTTATGGAACAGGAACAGGAACTGATATACATTTTCATTTAATGAGTTATGATATGTCCACAAGTGCAGGTTCTTATGGGGATTTATCTAATGGCACAGTATTATTTAATAGTAGTGCAGATGTTGAAGATATTGTTGAAACTGCTATTATTCAACAGACATTATCTAGTGTAAGTACATCAGTAGCGGCAGGGAAAATTATAGTAGCAACATTTGAAGAAGTGGCTTCAGCAGGGGCAGATGCTCAGGCAAGTATGACAGTCAAGTATCATTTAACTTAGGAGAAATTATGGCTTACGGAGGGACACCAGGGCTACCATCGGGATTAGGTGGTTTACCAGCGAGAAGAGGAAAACAAAAAACAGCGATAGCTACAGTCAATAGGGATATTGGTTATTCAGCAACAGTAAATACCCTGTTGCTTGATATTAGCAAAACAGCAAGTGAGCAAGAGGGTGCTGCAAAGTCAGGTGACATATCTGAGGTTAGAGTTGAGAATACTGGGGATGTTGCAGCTTGGGCTATGTTTAGATATGCCTTTTGGAGTGCCGCTGCTACAGATGGCGGTGCGGATTATATTATTCACCACTTCTTACTTCCTGGCGATGAGATTAGATTACCTGCGACAAGAGCAATTATTGGAGATGCAGGTATTGAGCCTTATGCAGGAACAGCAGTTTCTTCCACAGCTCCAAATAATTTATACTTAGATTCAGGGACTACACTAGGAGAGAATGTTGAGGATAGTGATACTGATTTTGATGTTGCAGACGGAGATTACTTTAGAGTTGGGGATTACATACAAGTAGGGATCAATGATACAACTGCTACTAGGATAGAGATTATGGAAGTAACAGCAATCTCAACAAATAATCTAACTGTTAAAAGAGGATTATTTGGTACAAGCATAGCAGATAAAGATTCTCAAACAAATGGAACAAATGGTGCAGTTAGTGGTGCTAAAGTATATTTCCCTTACAGAAATGCTTATCACGATTACGATAGATATACAGCAGTTCAAACAGATGGCAAGGGTAGGTTTAAAGCAAATAACTTTTTTGGCTATGGTAGAGCAGCAACTGCATTAATGGGCTTAGTTCCATCTAGTATAGCAATCCAATTTTACGAAGCAGGTTATCAAGGATTAACAGGAAGATCTGATATTACCGCAAATACAAAGACAGGATTAACTGCTTCAACAACATATTATCTTAATGTAGCGGCTGATGGCGGATCTGCACTAGAGATTTCATTTACTACAGATGCAAGTGACGACACATTTGGGGCAAGTTCTAATGCTTTAATACCAAAGATTCAAGCAGCTTTAGATACTGCTTATTATACAGCAGGAAACTTGTTTGAGAAGAAAGTAACTGTTGGTATAGAGAATGGAGATGTAATATTTAGATCAGGAAGCAGATTATCTTCATCTGCGATTGCTTTAACAGCAGGAACAAGTGGGGCAGGAGCAAGTGTTAGATTTTTAGCACAGGCAAATGGTAGAATCCCTGCTCTAGCTAATATACCTGCTGCGGTAGCCGCTAGGTTAGCACCTGAGCAGGAATATGATCCTGTAACTTATGCAGCATCTTACAAAGATATATTTATAAGAGATGATGGTAGTGGAAGATTATTTAGTAATGGTTTAGGTAGTGGAACAATTAATTATGAAACTGGTGCTATTGATATTACAGGATGTCCACCTAATGCTGAATTTGTTGTAAGTGTAATTCACACATCTGTATTTAGTGGTAAAGTGGATGCAGTAGAATCAGCTAAACAAAACTCATTACAGGCAGTATATGGAAATATCCCAAGTCAGAAAAAATCTGGATCTTTAAAAGTAACCACTTACTAGGAGAAAATATGCCATACGGAAAAGGTACATACGGAAAAAAGAGAGGAAGACCAAAAAGCAAGAAGATGGCTAAGAAAGTTAAAATGAGGAAAAGAACTAGGAGATAAATATGGCATCAGCACCGATATATTGCACACACGAAGAATTTAAGAGGGTGTTTCCTCAGTTGGATGAGTTTGACCAAAAAGTTCCTGTGTATGGATGGACAGAAGTTTCAAGTAATAAATATGCTGCTCACGATAGTGGTGCAGTATCTCAATTATTTGTAGATGGTGAATCTTTAGGTTCAGCACAATCTGCTCACACCGACTTAAATGTTGAGGGAGAGTGGTTTTACAATTCTACCGATGATGTGCTTTACTATTATTCTGCCAGCACCCCTGTAGATAAACTAATGGAAGCAGGAGAACTTTTTACTGCTATGGTAACCCAATTCAGAACAGATGCAAGTAGATACCTTGATTCTAGACTTGATCCTAAGTTACCTAAGAGCCAATGGAAGAATAGTGCAGGTGAATTTGATTATATAATTGTCAGAACGACTGCTTTAATTGCTGCAACATTTATGGTAAGGTCTAAAGACCCATCATCTGAATTAGCAACTTCCTTAGAAGCCGAATATGAAAACAATATAAAATTACTTAATGAAGGTAGAGCCTCACTTGGATTTCAAAATACAGGTGATGCTTCTATGGGTATTATCAGAGATTTGACTTATACAGCAGGCAAATTAAGACCAGTTGATTTAAAAGGTAGAGCAGGTGGAGTAGATTTTGATTTAATTAAGGTAAAGGTTATTGATGCAGGGGTGTTTGGAACTGGAACATATTCTGTGTGGACTAAGGATGGAGATCAGCTAAAAAACAATCAAGTTGTTACTGCTGAGAAGATTACTGGCGATTATCAGCCTTTAGCACATGGATTGCAAATAAGGTTTGGTGGAGATTCTGACTCTGACCAGGCAGCTGCAAACGATGAATGGGAAGTTGAAGTCAGAGGTTATAATGAAGAAATAGATACTGGCGATTTAAAAGGTGTTAAGATGACTAGAGTTAGGTATTATTAATGGCTGTAAGTTTTACTAACAACTTTAAGAATATTCTTGATAAATTAAGGAACATTTTAAGAACAGAATTTAAGGGTGCTTTGCCTGTGTATATAGGGCATGAGTCTCAACAAGCAGGTAGTCAATTTGTAAGATTAGATCCTATTGGGAGTGAGCTTACTAATTATATGGTAAATTCTGAAACGAGAGAATTTACAATTAATATGTTCTACTACTTTCTTGATAAGAATATTAAAAAAGCTTCTCTTGATCATGTGTTGAGATACACTTCGAGGATAGAGGCTTTAATACATGATAATATGAGTATGACACTTGCTGATTCGACAAGTGCTTTTAATTGTAGGGTTGAATCAACAGAATTAAATACTCTAGATGAAGATAATGAATATGTTGTTCAAATGGTTTGGAAAGGGCAACATTTAGGAAATACAGACTAGGAATAATTATGAATATTAAATTAAAAGATAAGGAAAAGCCTATAAGTTTAAAGTCAGGATTTTGTTTTATGAATACTGGTTATGATATTAGCCTTATAGAAAAAATTAATTCAGGAAAGCAAGTGGCAGTTGATAAAATACCTAAACCTGCTTGTGAATTTGTAGAGGAAGTAAAAAAACAAGCAAAGAAAAAAAACAAAACCCAAGGAGGTGAATAATGGCTATTGATGCTAATGCTTATTCCCCAAAGCAGTTTAAATTTTTGATCGCCGAACAAGATGACTGGGGAACTTTAAATGAAAATTCTGGCGGTAGTCCAGATAATGCTTATTTGGCAGTAGATGTGGATTCTGTGGGAAGCCCATCTTTAAATTTGAATCAATCATTGGAAAACAGATCTGGAAGTAGAGTTTTACAAGCAACTGATTTTTTCCAAGATAAATTAACTAAAGTGATGGAATTTTCAGTTAGCGGAACAGCAACTACTGAAGTTTTAGATGTTTTATTAGGTAATATCACAGAAGGGGATACAGTTCCTTATGGAATTGCAGCAAATAGTGCGGCACAAAATCTTACTTCTGCATCATCATCGCAAACAGCAAATCAGATACTATCTATAATATATAGTTCTCCAACATCTAATAAGGACTTGGCTTTCAAAGATTGTTTTTGCACATCTTTGTCATTGAATGGAGATTCTGGAACAGAGGGCGGTAGAATCAAATTTAGTGCTACTTTTAAAACTGGAAGCCTACCAGCAGATTTAACAAGTTCTACAATATCTGTAGATACTGCCATTACTGCTGCTAATTATTATATGAGTGCATGGGATGCTAACGATAGAATAATTGCAGGGCATTCTAATGTATTGGTAAATAATTTTACTCTATCTATAGAGAATGATGTTGTGTTTTCTGGTGCGACAGCTACAGGTTATGAGTCGGCAGCAAGAGTTGGTGAAGTTTCTGCTACAGCAGATTTCTCAATCAAATATGATGGGAATACTGATACAATGTTTGAAAACTTTCATGATCAGGTAACAGGGGCATCTGAAGGTGCAACATTGATGGCTACTGATACAGCTCCATCAGATGGTGAATTTGAATTTAAATTTGCTAATTCTGTAATAACAAGCCTTTCTTTAAGCGATGGCGATTTAATGATGTTAGATGTTTCGGTAAAGGCTCTTGGTGCTGGAATTGGTTCAAGTGATTTATTTTTTGAAGTTTCTTGTTAATTAATAAATAAAAAAAGGGAATAGTATGGAACTTAAATTAAAATCTGGTAAGAAGATTAAAATTAAAGATGTGTCAGTAGATGAGAAAGATATATTGTTAGATTCGCTTCAATATGAGTATAATGATGATGGGACTGTGAAAAACATGGCTCTCGTTCATAGTACCACAACTAAGTGGATCAGGACAGCAGTAGATGGAGATACATCTGATAAATTTCTTAAAACCTTATCTTTAGAAGATAGAACAGAGATATTTGTCGCTTTACAGGAAAATCTTTTAGTGGGGGAGCAGAAAGCCTCCGACTAGAACTTAATATCACCGCAGAGTCTTGCGGGGGCTGTAAATTCCATACTTTTCCTTATGTGGCTCAACTGCCTATACAGATAGATGGCAAGTATGAGAATAAAGAATTTAAGTCGGAAGAAGATGTTTGGGAGATAATAAGTCTTCTAATTGAGGAAACTAAGTATCATAACGAGCAAGGTAAAAGTTTTGATATTGCTAGTTCGGTAAAAGCACAACTACCTTTCTTTTGTTGCCCGAACATTATTGTAAGCAGAGAATTGCAAAAAGATATTGAGAGGTATATATATTGTGAAAAGTTTGGTCTTCAACCATATCCTGGCTCTTATGGGCAACAACCCAACCGATGGGTTCAAAAATCCTTCATTATCAGAAAAACTCTCGCAAAATTTCAAAAGGATCAAGTAAAAGATGGCGAATAAGATAACAGTAAAATTTGAAGCACAAGGTGCTAAAGCCTTAAAAGGTGCAATAGACCAATTATATCTCGCACAAGTTAAATTAGAGAAGGGTACAAGGGCTTACAACAGGGCATTAAAAAGATTAAATGCGGAAGCTGATAAATATAATACTAAAGGCAGTCCTTTAGGGGTTAGAAATAATAGATTATTAGCAAATTCATTTGCAACACTCCGTTCTAAATTATTGCTTGTTTCATTTGGGTTTGGTATAGTTAATGCAACTGTTCTAAAGCTTGCTAGATCTTATGGCGAGCAACAAGCAGCTGAACAAAAGTTAGGACACCTTATAGGAAAGTCTTCTAAGGGGTTATCGGCTTATGCAGCCGAATTGCAGAAGGTTACTAGATTCGGGGACGAAGAAACTATAGGTGCTATGTCGCTAGTCGCAGCCTATACAGAGAACGAACAAGCTATTGCACAATTAACTTCAGCTGCACAAGATTTGGCTACTGCTAAGGGGATGGATTTAAAAACCGCAACAGACTTATTGGCTAAATCTGTATTTTCTTCTACTAATGCAATGTCGAGATATGGAATCGAAATAGAAGGAACTGCTGGCACTTCAGATAGATTAAACGATGCCCTAGAAACGATAAAAACACAAATGGATGGAGTAGCGGAGATAGATGCACAAACATTGCTTGGGTCTTTAGACCAGATGTCTAATGATGTTGGGGACTTGGGTGAAAGATTTGGAGAAATATTAGCACCAGCTATCATAAAAACTGCAAATGCTGTATCTAAATTTGCTAATCTATTAGATGCAGAGAAATTAAAAGCTTATGGTGCTGGCATTACTGTAGCAGCAATGTCTTGGGGTGTATATACTTTATGGCAAAACAGGGCAACCCTAGGTATGATACAATTTAATAGAATATCTAAAATGTCTGGTTGGGGTCTTCTTGCCGCAGGTATTGGATTTGCAGCTGTTGAATCAGGGGTTTTCGCAGACGAAAGTGAGAATGTGAAAAAGTCCATAGAAGATTTAAATAAAGAACTAGAAAGTGGTATAGGTATTGGAAAAACAGATGGGGATGTAAGAAGGGCGGCTATTCAATTAAAACATGACGAGCATGTAGCTGATGCGGAATTGAGTGCGGCTTTACAAGAAATGAGAGAGCCTTTTAATACACTCATTGATCTTGAATTGCAACTCGCTGTGGCTATAAAAGAAGGGAATACATTATCAGAGCTTAAAAAGGAGGGTCTTATATCAATCGCTGATGCGGCACAGCATGAGATAGATGTAATAAAAAATGGCACTAAGGCACAAAGGCTTGCCAATGCTATAAAAAAAGAAGAAATTCAATTAAACAAACAAATTGTGACATCTTCTATGGAAACTGGCAAAGCATATACAGATGCTGGTGATGCAGCCAAAGCTGCGGTGGTAAAGGTAATTGAGGCAAAAGTTCAAGAAATGATGGTTAATGCTATGGCTAATTTAATGACAGACTTCTCACCATTTATTGCAATTCCTTTAGGTGCGGCAGTTAGTGGAATGATAGGCTCTACATTAAGTCAAATGTTTTCACAGGCAATGCCTAAAGCAGAACAAGGTGGTCTTGTTGGTGGAAGAAGGCATTCCCAAGGTGGAACTATTATAGAAGCTGAACAAGGTGAGTTTATTATGAGCAGAAATGCTGTTGATGCTATAGGCTTTGAAAATATGCAGGCAATCAACCAAGGTGGTGGTGTAGGCTCGACAATAAATATTAATAATCCCATTATAAGTTCTGATTTTGTTGAAAGCGAACTCCCAGATCTAATTGCAGAGGCAGTTCGTAAGGGTGCGAATTTTGGAATGAGTTAATGTTATCCCTACCAACAGTATATAAACTTGATATTTCTGGAACTTTAACAAATGTTGATTACATACTCGTTATTAACACCGATCCTAAAATTAGGATAGCTTCTAATGCAAGTAATTTAATTAGTGCAACAGAAGGCATACCAGAAGAATTTATAGCTTATGATTTTACTTATGAGAATTTAGTTGAAGATTTAGAAGGTCTTGCTTGGGGGACTGAATCAACTAATGCTATAATTGACACCTATGAAGAATTATATCCCCCTTTATGGGAATTTGCTCAAAGTATTGTTGATTGGTGTGATTCTGACACAACCAATACTACCCCAAGCACAAATATATATGGTGTTATACATCAAATGCTTGTTTCTTGGCATGGTACTTTTTCCCCAATATATAATTGGGATGAAAATTCGTATTGGAATGAAGGTAACCCACCCCCATTTGGCTCACAAAGCCAAGAAGATTTTGAGCAATGGTGGGTTCAGAATATGGGGATTACAATTCCTGGGACACCAAATATATATACTTATGAATATTATGAGGATCGGGATTTAAGTGTTTCGGGAATATCAGAATCTATTGATTTAAAAAATAAAAAATTTAAAATAGGTACAGTTAATGTTAGTCTTACCAATATATCAGTAGGTGGAAAAATATTTTCTGATGTACTAGCAGATACTGGCATTGGGGTAGAAGTTCAAATATATCAGCGAACCAGAGCCGCTAAAAAATTATCTGATTGCTTAAAAGTTTTTGATGGAAGAATCCAGAGGTATAAACATAATATAAATACAGTTTCTTTAGAATTAGAAGATACAACAATGAAGAAAATGCACAAAACTTTACCATTGCCAGAATATACATTTTATTCAGACAACGAGGTTTTTGAGCAGCATATTGGTAAACCGATACCCATATTGTATGGGCATTTAGAAAAAGCACCAAGCATATTATATACTAGCAGCACATTAACTGAAGATATGTATAATAATAACAATATTTTTGCTATGTACGACAATGCTCCTTTGGCTGATCATTCTGTTCGTGGTTCTAAGTTAATTTATCCTCCTGGAACACAAGAAGATATTGAAACTGGGGTGTTGTATATTAAGAGTGGCGACAACTACCTTGAAATACCACATAGGGCTTATTCAAATCTACCAGATGAGGTTTTAGAAGCACATAATTACCCACAATACGAATTATCTGTAGGCGAAAATGGTGGATTGCAAGGGGAATATTTAAAGTTAATCACTAATAATCCAGATACAGGAAAAACATTATTAGGTGATTTTAATGTAATATGGTGTCATTATTTAGACTATCCTATTTCTAGGTTTTATTTACAAGGATATGCTGATACGGATCATGTGACTCACCATGGGGGTGCTTGGAATAGGTATCACAATTATTTGAATTATGAAAATTACAATAAATATAATTGGAGGGATTCAGATGCCCCCTCTACACTTTATGATATTAATAGAGGTGTTGCTAACGGGGATAGTAACTATGCTCAACAGAGTTTTGTAAACATTTTTACAGATTCTTGTGCTATTAATTTTAATTTTGAACCATTTAGTGTTAGTGGTGAGCAATATAGGGAAGTAGATCCTGCAGATGGCAAGGAAAAACTTGCAGTCCAAGGTCTTGCAATAGTGGGTAAGATTAGTTTATTTTTTCAAAAAGATAGTGGTAATTGGTCTAGGATTTGTCATGATAGGACTCAATTTTTGGCAGCAGATGATGAAAAGCCTATAAATTATTTTCTAGTAAATTATTTTCCATTTGCAGTACACCACAACCCATATTCTACAAATTCTTGGAATTATTCGGAATATTTTGATATGAGAAATGGCGAAAATTTACCTATGGTAAATGCTCCAGCCTGCATAGAAAACATCCACCAAAATGAACAACATGCACCAATACTAAGTTGGAATGTGCCTGGCAATTACCCTAGTGGAATTAGAGTTTCGGGAGAACAAGCTTATGGCAATGGTACTATGAGTGATGGTGAACATGCGACTAATTACAGGCATTATTTTACAAGAGATCGAAGTGGCGATTTAGGGATTGGTTGGAAATTAGAAAATAATTGGATTAGCGGTGGTTGGCATGATAGAGTAGATCAGGATTACCCACAATGGGATATAGATTCTAATACTTTAGGTGTTGTCGTTGTGCCAAAAAGAAATGACGGGTTTGGGTACAATCTTTCTTTCCCTTGGTTTAATAAAAGTAAGGCAAGAGTAAGCTTTGACCACTTGGCAATGAGGAGATATTTTAATCTAACAGAAGGGCTGGCTCAAGATTTTTATATTAATGCTGTAGGTCGAGATGATAATGATAATTACACTTTTACCGAAGATGGTAAAAAACCGATGAGATATGATTCTTCACATTTGAAAATTTTATATGCTTTTGATGATAATATGAATAATGAGCTTAGAGCAGAATCTGAGCATAATATGTTTTATCTTCTTTACGAATATATGCAAAATCCTGCTATTCAAAGTAGATATGTTGATAATAACAGAGAAATCCTTGCTATAAAAGTTAAGATAATGGGTTCTAACACTAGATTGTATTTCTTAAACCCTAGACCTATTCATGTTAATTACAAAAAACAAAGTACAAGTGCTGATCCTAATTTCTTAGAGATGTTTATAGATGCAGATGTATATGCTGTTTCGGGGGGTCAGATAATAAATGTTTTTGATTGGTCGGCATTAGATACTGTTCAAATGAGTTCGCAGCAAACTTTAAATTTCGTTAGGTTTGATTCTGTCGAAAATACTATAGAAACCACTTGGGAGCTTAGTGATATGCATGATGTGTTGTTATCGCAAAGCCCTGATGACGAAGGCACAGCTATGGAAAATGCTACTAATTACCCAGAGGAAGGCAGGGGCTTTTTTGAAATATCTTCAGAATATTTATCTAAGCCTAGGATTAATAGACCATCTGAAATTATACATCATTTACTTTTAAATGAATTAGATTACAACAAGGGGATTAATAATTCTAAGTTTATGGAATCTGCGAGAATACACAAAGATTGGCAAATGGCTTTTTCTGTAAATGAACCAGCGGATTCAAAAAGTGTAATTGAGAATATATGCAGACAATCAAAATTAGCTAGTGTTTTTAGGGTTGCGACTGGAGAATTTAGTTTTGCTAATATAGACGAGGAATATTCGGATAGTAATGTTAATAGAAATATAGATACTAGGGATTTAATTTCTATATCCACAGAAAGAACTAAGTCTGAAGATGTTGTTACGAAATGTAGAGTTTTGTATGGATATGATTATTCAGACAATGGCTATAAAAAAGCCACACCTTTTGTACAATCTAGTAATTTTGCTTCCTATGTTAATCAATATGGGTTTGACAATGTAGATGATAACATTGAAGAGGTTGAATGTAAGTATATACAAGATGAAGTTACCGCATTGCTTTTTAGGGATTATTATTTTAATATATGGAAAAACCAACATGATATTGTCAAATGCAGGCTGCCATTATCATATTCCGACTTAGAGGTTTCTGATGTTGTTAAATTTTCAGTACACGAAGATTTTAAATTTAAAAATATTTATGGCAAGAGTATTGACGAAAATTACATTAAGATAGATCAGGAAATATATCCATATTTCATGATAACAAAAATAAGAAAAAACAATGTGAATATAGAGATGGAATTATTTAGATTGCATAAATTAAATTATCCACCTTCTCAAATTATGGGAGTAGAAGATGATGTTATTGTTGGAGAGGGTCAAGTAGATGATATTGATATTATTATCCCAGATATACCATTACCACTTGATATTAATGGGGATGGGCAATTAGATGTCCTTGATGTTATTCTGATTCTTAATCACATGCTTGGGATAGCAGAATTAACACCAGAGCAAATATTAATGGCTGATATTAATGGGGATGGCGATGTTGATGTAATGGATATTGTTGCAATTCTCGCATGGATATTAAATCCAGAAGCACCCGCAATACCAAACCCACAGGGAAGTAAGAAAAAAGAAGATCCAGATATTGATTTTAATCCGTTTGAAGATGTGATAACACCGATACCAGGCACAGATATAGATGCTATACAGGTTGTTGATGGGGCAATAAAAAAGATTAAGCCGCTACCTGGACATCCTGTGGTAGATGAAGATTTCATATCTCCGACTATTACTCCTAAAAGAGATTTAGAAGATCAGGAAGGAATTGAATAATATATGGCTAGTCAATTAAATATTTCAAACAATAAAATTAGTTTAGATTACTCGCATCCAATTCAAGTTATATCTATGGAATTTACAGGGGGTGCAGAATTTGAAGTAATACCTGAAGATTGTGTTGCTATATACAAAAACAATAATCTAATTGTTATATTTGACAATGAAATATTGCCTTCGGAGTTATTTAACTACAAAGGGAATATTGTAATTAAAAATTTCAAAGTTTTATCAAAAGATAGATTGGAAAGCATAGAGGATAAAAATATTACAACAGATCTTTGGAAAAGCAAATACCATAATTGGGAAGATGAAAATAAGGAATATGAAAATTTAGACCAATACATAAATAATGATTACACTAGATACAAATCTATAGTGAAATTTAAAAGAGGTGGTAAATTATTTATTGATAATAAATCAATTAATAAAAGCAATCTCACTTCTATAAACAACAATCATAAACATTCTTATTTGTTAGACTCTGAAGGCAATGGCTACACATCTATTATGAATGGACATAGGCATAAAGTAGTTAATTATGTTGTTCAAAGGGCAAAAAAACATATTCATAAGATAAAGAATAAAGGCAGGATTAGAAATGGCATTAAGTAAACAAAAATATCATCAGGTTGGAACTCCGAGAGTTTATTGTGATGTGGTGCAATATTTAAAAGCTATAGGTAAACATCATAGAAGAACAAGTGCTTGGGAAGGATCTGACAATTTGCATGAGAATGACATAGGTAGTCAAGGTTGGGATATGAACCCTGTAAGGCAAAGAATTGGTATCGTTGGAACACCACCAGGTGGGTGGCTTAGGGAATATAAACAATTTGCCGAGATATTCGAAGGGTGGACAGTAGTGGAGCAACTGAGTAATGATTTCAAAAAGTTACTAAATGGTGTAACCTATTATGGGATTCTTGGTCATAATTTATCAAGTTTGAGTGACGATGGGGACTTCATTGTTGATATTTCGTGTTATGGGGTAGCCCCTAACCAATCCACAACAACACTCATAGGTGATGGATATGATGGAACTTATTTAGCGACTATTAACGAACCCTTGGCGGAGGCAGATTCTCCACACTATGGGAAGGGATTCACATTTCAATTTAATGTAAATGGCGATCCGACAGGAAAAATGATGGAACTAGGAGCAATGACAATAGGATATCACTATGACTTCCCACATTCGCCTAATATGAATGTAAGTATTTCTTATGGATTTGATGGGATATCAAGACAAAGAACCTTGGGGGGTGCTGATCTAACACAAATAAATTATCTAAAGCCTAGCTGGGGAAGATTTGAACCATTCTCTAATACCCTTGCTTCAGACAGCCAAGATTTTACAGATGTAAGTCCAAAAGGCAGAAGAATTATAGATATGTCCTTTAACTATATAGATAAAACAGATATGTTCCCTAAAAATATGCACCAGAATACCTTTGGGCAAGATAATTACAGCGATGCAGATGGTTCATACTCATATTTTGATTATGATGGGGGAAATCATAATCCAAACATATTAGGAAATTTCCTTAACCTAACCCTAGGCGGCAACTTAACTCACATCTTGCAGCTTGATAGCGAGGCACATGACTTTATTATGGTTAAGCTAGATGGCAAGGCTACTAAGATAACACAGGTGGCTAATGGGGTGTATGATGTTAAATTTAGATGGATAGAGGTTTGGTAAGCCTAAATAATATCTTTAAATAAAAAGCCCTCTAAGTGAGGGCTTTTTTGTTTTAAAGGGTGTAAGGAGGAGGACAACGGATGATTGTTCAAGACCCTTTAAATTCTTCTAATTCCTTTTTTAACTGCCTAAATCTCCTCATTTCAGCAAGATAATCCTCATACCTAAGCACTATATAGGTTTCGCCTCTATCTTGTCTTATAAGCTGACAATCTATTGCCTCGTTTTTAGGGAAAATATACTCTGGTAATCGTTTCCTAATCTTACATTGGCAAAACATTTCATCTTTATTGTCTGAGTCGCCTATAACAATATCAACTTCAGGGTCTAAGCCAAGCGATCTTCCATCAGATCCCCAAGCCCTTTTGCTTGGTATTTCAAAGACCTCGGCTAATTTACAACAATCTCTCTCAAATTTATTACCTTTTATTTTACTTGGATGGCTCATATGCTTTTTCCTTTTCTATTTCGCTTATTCTTTCTTTAAGAGTATCTATATCATCAAATCCCTGTAATTGTATTATCATATCTGTCATTGAGGACATACACAAGACACAAAAGGAAACTGGGCAAATTCCAAAATTTCCAACAACATCTCCATTGTCCACCTCTATTTCCGAATCACATATGTTGCAATTCATTATATGTTCCTTATAAAATCTGCTTGTATTCTTATGTATTCTTTAGGGCAAAGGTATGCGGTTTTAGATTTTTCATCACCTTTGCCTATAAATTCTCTTATCTCAAGCCCCTGAACCGCTTTCCAAATATGAGATGGTTTAACCCAAACTTCACATTCGCTATCATAAAAAACCCACCAATCTGCTTTTGTTGTAGATAATGCTGATTTTTTACCATCAAAAGAAATTTCTATAACATAATTGCCCGTTTCTAAAGACTTTATATCCGATTTAACTTCAACAGTTTTATTAATCTCTGGTATCTCAATATCGTATTCCTTAAAGTAACCTTCCATAATTTTTGCTCTAGGGTATCTTTTTTGTATTCGCCCTAGCACATATTCCTCTATAGCTTTCCCTGATTTTAGGTCTTCTTTAAAGCCCAATAATGCTCCAATTATAAATTAGGATTATATTTCCTCTTCTTAACCTTCCTAAACATCTTATCATTTTCGTATTGACCAATAATCTGATCATAAGGAAATGGATATTCCTTCTTCAATCTTGTTATTTTTTCAAATACAGTTTCTCGTTTTATTTTTTTTGTTTTATTCTCTGCCATTTCTTAGGATTCTCCCTCTTTAAACATCTAATACACAAATAATACTTCTCTGGTATAATTTCTGGACACATTTTATGACAAAATGATTTATGTTCATGTAATTGTCCTGTAACAACTTTGCAAAAATAACATTTATACATAAAAAAAATGGCGACACCAAAATACAAAGGAAGAAAGGAATTGAAAACCCTTGAGGTATCGCCTCCTAAATATAATGAATTTATTCCTTATCTAAAATAAAATTTATCTGCTCAATGGTTTTTTCAGCAATGTCATTCTTATGGACATTTATAGCATTAAGTCCAGCTAATGCAACATCTAAAGCTTGTTTTAATAATTGCATCCTTTCATTCGCATCGCTTAATGCTTTCATTGATTCTAAATCAGTCATTTTAACCCCTTGTTGGTTGTATTGGCTTACTACAACATTTTGAATATGCACCTTTTATTTCATATTTATCATAGAAATCGCTTTTACCACATGGGCAGTATCCAATATATGCAGATCCTGTGCTATCTAATTTATAACTCGTTCTATGATGATCGGTTGCAATAGGTTTTGCTTTAGCTATCCAATTATAACAGAACTTCCTTAAATCCTTTCTATGTGTGTTATTAGATACAAGCCAAGTCTTAGCCTTTTGTAATTCTTGAACAACATCAATACCAGGGAATGCCTTAGTTAATTCGGTTATCCATTCAGTATCTACTGAAGCCTCGTTAAAAAAATTCTCTAACCTTGTTTTATAAGGAACTATTTTAGACTTTTTTTCTCTATCTCTATTCTTTTCATATCTTTCGTAGAGCCAATTAAAAACCTTATCTCCATCAGCAAAATATTCTTTTCCGTCTTTAGAGATATGAATTTTTATTTTCACCTCCAAAAATCCCCTAACAAAATATGCAGACCAACAATTACAAATATAAACTTTAACATTATGCCTAATATAAGGTCAAAGTTCCAGAGCATTTCTAGTAATACTTGCTCGCCCATTAAAATGGAAGATCCGCATTTTTAGGCTTATCTGCACTTGGGCTACTCTCAACTTCTTTCTTAACCTCATCAAAATCTTTTCCATTAACAGTAAACTTCATTTTACCATCATCTTGCTCAACTTTTAATACAGTAAACTTACTGCCACTCTTAAACTCTAACATTTGGATCATTGTGTGTAAGGTCTTAGATGGGAAAAATATCTTCTCCGTATCTTTTTCTTTACACCCATACATAAACCATTCTCCATATTCACTCTCACCTGTCCTAGGCTCGTCAAAAGTTAATTCAACTTCTGCTGGTATATTTGCCTTAAATTTTAATATCGGTTTTTTTTCTTGCATTTTCTTTCTCCTTGTTATTGTTTTCTTCTTCCTCTTTGCTTAAATCAAACTTGCTTGGAAATGTTGGCTTAAAGAAAGGTTCTGGTGCTTTATCCCTTGCCCCCGTATTATGCCATTTCCATAATTCATAAGTAACTCTGACCAAATCAAAGTCAATTTTATACTCTTTAAGTGTATATGTAGGTGCTTTCCGCCACGAATCTTTTAAATATAAACAACCAACCTTGTCAATTTTATGGCTTTCAAATATTTCATTCCAAATCATCGCATAGCAAGATAGCTGAATTTCGTGTGTCTTATAAGGGTTGCCTGTTTTATAATCAATTAGCCAAATATTACCCTTTTCACCTTTTGGAATCCAACAAACAAGATCCGCAGTTCCACAAAATGGAAATTTCTCGTGGAATAATTGTATTTCAGAGGCTAGTAACATTGGCTTTTTTTCTTCCCAAAACTTTTCAAAGCCTAATAATCTTTTGGATATTTCGTTTATGTGTATCATGCTGGTGTTATCCATAGTGTGTATTTATAACCAATATGATATAAATTCTTAAACCAATCCATCTCTATACCATCTCTAGTTTCCTTTATGGGCAACCCTTTATAATCCTCTACCTTATTTATATCCCAAAAAGCAAACTTAGAGGAACTCTCGTTGACTTTATAAAACTCTTTTAAATATCTTCGCCTTTTAACAAAAGTTTTATAGTCCTGGTATGTTTCCATTTTAGTCACTATCATCATCTGAAACCCCCTCGAATTTTATAATTGATCCTTCATATTCAAAACCCTCTCTTAAATCAATCTTTTCACCTAAAACAAGCATATCTATATAAGCATGAACAATCGTGCCTAAAAGAGCCTTTCTATCTCGTATTTTAATAGCTTCAGCACCATTGTTTATTAACCATTTATCATAAGCGACACCCATATTTATAATAGAATTAAAACTTGTAGCTGAAATCTTCATATTTCCTTCCTCGTCTTCATACCAACGACCATTAGACAGGTCGTTTCTTTTCAAACTAAGTTTGGAATTATAATCTTCTATTTGTTCTATAATTGATTTATCCGACATCGTGAATATCCCCCAATTTGCATTTAATCATTCGTGCGATCTTCACTAGGGTTTCTTTAGGTGGGTTTCTTCTACCCATAAGATAAGATGTTAAGGTAAAGCGACTTATATTCAGTTTCTCGGCGATAAATTTAACTTTCATACCAGAGTCTGTTATCTTTTGCTTTAACTTGTCTTTATTAAAGTTTTTCATATTCCTTTCCTCAAATTATGTTGGAATTTATAATCAAAATATAATGTATGTCAAGAAAAAAGTTCACTTGTTGTACATTTTTATGGAAACTCTGACGAGAAATATAATGAAATAGTCAAAATGGACTTGTAATTTATAATGATATGTCTTATTATACCTATCCCTATGGTTTGACAACTATGGACTTTTAGCATAGGGTGTTTTATAAAAGTGGTTACTAAAAGGGATTTAGCAAAGCCACAACGAAGATGAACTTGGAACTCGTTGCTAATAGGATAATCAGATCCGAAAATGGAATCCAGGCGGGAATTATACTGATATTTATAATTCTTAGGCAATTGAGAACTCATGCTCAAGGTATAATGCTTAGAATCCTACCCAAGATTATAATAAAAGATCTTGGGATAGGGATTCTTCTAGGCATTTTGGAATCTATGCTAAGGTATAATGAAAGTTTTATAAGGATTTATAACTCTCCAACCCAATAAGAATCTATAACTTCATATCCATACTTTTTATTATAAGTATATATATGAATATCTTCTTCGTAAGTTTTTAAGGTATTAAATCTTTTGTAGGTTTCTGTTTTTAAATCAAAATACTCCCAATCTTCACCATGTCCATCAGATACACTTATTGCATATTTTTTCATTTTAACTCCTCATCTTCAGTTAGAAATACAGATTTACTATAATTTATATCATACCCTCTTTTATTAACCTCATCATATAAACTATCAAGATAAATAATATCTCTTGTTCCATAACAACAAATTTCCATTGATTGCTCTATGCTATTTATCTCATCTTCTAATTGATCTTTGTTCATTTTTGATATTTTCATTTTAACTCCTTTGTTTTATAAAGATTTATACTCCCCATTCTATTTCTAAGTCCTCATCACTACCCCACCAACAATCTTCAAGGTGTCCTTGTAATGTGGAAATATCTCCGACACACTCAAAACTTTGACAATAAGGAGTATAGCCACCAGAGGTATACCTAAAACTATCTCCAAGATTGATCTTTTTACCACAGCAGTTGCAGTTAAGATATAATTCACTTTCTTTCATTTTTTCTTTTTTCATTTCAACTCCTTTTCTTTTATATTATCTAATCTATCTTCAATAATATTAATTGTATTATTTAAATCATTTATTGTGTTTTGTATTTCACTAACAGACACAATTACTTGATTTAATTTGCTTTCTAAATATTCTTTTTCATCTCTATTTTTCATTTACTTATCCTCTCTTTGTTTTTCTAGTTTAATTATAATATTTTTTAATTCTTCCATATCTCCAGTCGTAATTATAATATAATTCGTAAATAACTCTCTATCCTTTAGTTTTTTATAAAACTTCTTAAAATCCTTCATTCCTTCACTCATTTATTTATCCTCCTATTTAAATCTAAGTCCCTAACATCAAAACCTACATACCTGGCATAATCAAATCCCTCAGTATTTATGTAGATTTCTGTAAATGGATAAGATTGATATAAGTGGTCATCTCCAATATTTTCAATCTTCACAACTTTAGCATATCCATTCTCATCTCCCCCACCGATCTTTTCTAATCTTGAATCATTGTTATAAAAATTATCAGTAAATTTTTTAAATTCACTATTATTTAATTCAATAGTTTTCATAACCTTTACTTTAAACGAATTGCCACCATATTTACTTATTGTAGATATGGCTTCTTTTATATCACATGGTTTTCTAGTAAATATAACTTCCATTTTTTTTACCCTTCCTTTTTTGTTTGGGATCTCATTATTTATAACGAGATCTATTAAATTTTTATCAAAAACCCTAGCCATATATATAACCAAGCTCCCATTATAAACGGAAATACGAGATATAATATAATTTCTAGGTAATCTTTAATCATTTATAATATCTATCGTGTAACCCTCTAAATAATATAAACCCTTAAAATCGCCCTTAGAACAAGGCTTTAAATTTAAAAAATCTTTATCAATAGGTTCATTTCTCCATTCATTTATAATAGTCTGATAAACATTTTTAGTCACCCAAATTTTAGCCCACCCATTCCAATATGTCCCATCAGTAAAGCCTTCCATATCGTAGGGTAATGGCTCTGTAAAATTCCATTGTACTTTTTTCATTTATAACTCCTTTATTATTTATAATTCTTTAGTAAAAAATACTCTAAATATCCATGCAATTATAACACATAGAACTATATACCCAGTTATAATAGAACTCATTTTATTTGCTCCTTTTATTAACAAGTGGATAATAAAAACCTTCGTTAGATATAAATAAATAACCTTTTGTATATCCAGTATCCACTTTATATAAACTACCTTTTTTATATTTCATATCATCATTATCAAAATAATTATAATTATTAGCGATTAATTCCTTTATCATTTTATTAACTCCTTATTTATAATTTTTTTTATAGGATCTCGTTCTTTTTTGCTTTGGTTACATTATCCCAATGTTCAAGATTTACAAAGCCCTTTGATCTACAAACCTTATTACAAGATTTTAAATAAAATTGTTCATTCCAGTATTGGATAATATTAAATCTTCTTAACATATAAGCCCCTTTATTTATTAATTTTGTTTATACAATTCTTACAATAATAACTATTAAAATTAAATGTTATAATATCTAAGCTGTTAATATATATATCATTCATAACAAAACTATTAAAACAACTATTGCAATCTATTGTAAAAATATCTCTATTTCTTGGATTGTGAACACAATCCCATTTTTTTAAAATCAAGGTTGTTGTTAAGTGGTGTTCCTCGCATTTAATAAAATTCATTTGAATAATTCCTTTATTTATTAGCTTTATCTTCTATATGTTCAGCTATTTTCATAGCAATATGAAACATTTTTTCAGCATGGAATGAATACCCCCTCATCAATAGATCTGTTGTGGTGTTAAATTCTCCGTATTCCTCAATGGCTTGATCCGTATATTCTGTGCCTATATCATGCAACCACTTTAAAAGGTCACAAGTATAAACGGGTATCTCTCTATCTATAAAATCATAGCAATCTATATCATCTAATTGTTTATCCTCGTTTAATTCTTCTTGTATATAATTTAAAGCACTAGACAACATATTATATTCATGGTCATTTATTTCCATATCTGAATTAAAACATATATTCTCAATTTCTTTTATATGCTTATATTCTTTATTAAATACTTTTATGTATTCGTCTTTTTTTCGTTCTTGTTCAGTCATTATTTTATCTAAGTTCATTTTTTATTCCTTTATTTTATTTATATCTAAATTTATTAATAAATATTTGAATTACCTAATACTTTGTCCACTTTTTTTTATACATAGTAATTAAATATATATCATATACCACAATGAATATTGATTTAAAAGTATTGGATTATCGGATTCAAGCTCACACCCAAACCAAGCAACAATGTAAACCGATCGTTTTTTCATGTCAATATGTCAATTTATAGGTTAAATTGAGAATGAATTAGAGTATTGCTTTAAGTCCTCGTCTAATCCTGGCTAATATTCACTTTACAGAATGTAAATTATCAGCAATTCAAAAGGGGGGTAAGGGGGATAGAAAATTTTCTAAAGCAACAGCCTCCATCCCACGAAAATAGAGGGTAGGAATGTCGAAAACGGGGTTATAAAAAAATTGTGAAAAATAATGTCAAATTATGCATATATTAAGATATGAACCAGATTGTGAAAAAAACTGAGTACCTACATGCTGTAGAAATACATGCACTAAGACCTGGAATGACTATTAAGGAGATAGCCGATGAGTGTGGAGTATCAGAGATGACAATAGCTAGCTGGCGAAGAAATCCTGCCTTTGTGGACTTAGTTTACGAAAGGTATATGGTAGAGTTCGGATCTGAATTACCTGCTGTTTTAAAGGCAATGGTCAGGGAAGCAAAGGCGGGTAATGTACAAGCAGGCAGGTTAGTGTTAGAGCATAGTGGCAAGTTAGTGAAGAATGTGAATGTTACTATTGATAGTCCATTTGAGAAGTTTTTGCAGGCAGATAAGACTGAAGTTGAGTATCAGGATGCAGAAATACAAGATATAGTGGAGGATATACCCGAACCACAAGATATAGTGTTACCTGAAAGGAATAAGGAAGATCAGAAGAAGCGAACAACCTCTGAATTTGCAAGAATGAAGGATGTTATCGCCAATAGGAAGCGGAAAAAGACAGTTAATAACATGTATCAATGGAAAAAGAGGGCTAAGGCTGTGGGTGTTGATTTATTACCCGCTGGAAGACCCACGAAGACTGTATTGGAGGATTGGAAGAAGAAAGTAATGCAAGCAGAGATGGATAGGATAGGAGAGTGATGATTCAGGGCGAAATTTTTAACTATGTTCATTTTAGTAGCAAGACGAATGAGTGGAGTACACCTCAATGGCTATTTGACGAGCTTAATTATAAGTACTCCTTCACACTTGATCCTTGTTGTACAAAAGAAAATGCTAAGTGTGGTAAATATTACACAAAAGAAGACAATGGGCTAATTAAAGACTGGTCTGGAGAAATAGTGTTTATGAATCCACCCTATGGAGATGAAATACCAAAATGGGTTCAGAAAGCTTATGAAGAATCCTTAAATGGTGCATTTGTTGTCTGTTTGATTCCCGCTAGAACAGATACAAGTTATTGGCATGATTACATATTCCCTTATGCGGAAGTAGAGTTTTTAAGAGGTAGGTTAAAGTTTGGTGGTGGGGAAAATTCAGCACCATTCCCATCTGCGATAGCCATATTTGGAAAAAATGCTTGAGTATTATTTATATTTCTTACTTGCCTTCCAACCATTTGAGGAGTGGTATCATTGCAACCACCCAAATACTGTTAGCGAGCTTCCTCATTTCGCTTGTAATTGGAAAGAAGACGATTTTATAAAGAATGGAGATATGGTTTTCCTAAAAAAGGAAAAAAGTGACGATAATAAGATAAAAAAGCACTTTAGAAATAAATACTGGGAGAAAAGGAAATGAGTAAAAATAAATATGTTTATGTTTCTGATAAGTATAAAACTTTAGATATA
>CEUI01022125.1_pt1 | contig 25428 bp, 10 predicted proteins | sample 531411 | NCBI WGS metagenome assembly CEUI01 (sample SAMEA2622841, study PRJEB7988) | marine metagenome | isolation source: saline water (ENVO:00002010), including
GTTTATCCAATTCATATCAATTATATTTTAGTTTTAGAAAATCCCATTTTACATAGCAACCACATCATAGGCTCTACTTTAAAGAAGCAACAGATAGCAAAATACATTGCACACCATATTTCTCCTCCAAAAAACCCAAATATCATACCCATTACCATATACATAGTAATCATGAAGTATAACATTCTTAATGAAGTCCACTCTTTCCAGTTTTTAAAATTAATCCATTCAAATGTTAATAATGATTTTAATGTCATCATTCCATTAAAAATAAATTCTTTAATAGTATTAATCATATTTTTTCTAATTTGGTTATAATAGTATTATTACACATTTATTGATGAGCATAACACCTTTTCTTCTTTCCTGTATATTCTCCTTTGTTTTTACACCTCTTTCCAGACTTAGTTCTACCAGTGCATCGATACTCTTTAATTCCATCACCATCTCTATCACCACCATCTTTAAACTCACCGTGATGAAAACATTTCCACGTTTTTTCTGCTGTTTCAGTAGTTAATCCACATCTTTTACCAGAAGAATTTCTTCCAGAGCATCTAACAACTTTAATTCCTTTTTCCTTTTTTTCTTGCTCTTCTTTCTTTTTCTCTTCTTCTTTTAATTTCTGTTGTTCTTTTTTCTTTTCTTCTTTCTTTTTCTCAGCTTCTATTTTTTGTTTTTCTTGTTTTTTCTCTTTAACTACATCTTTTGCTTCTTCCAATTCTTCATCTTTAACATCAACATTCCACTTGCTCCAACCACTTATCATTGCTATTCGTTGCCAAGTTTCATGATTACCTGTTATAGCTTCTTCTAAATTATTAGCTTTATTCAATAATCTAGCTAATGGTATATTTGTAGCGGCCTCTATTAAATTAGCATAAGCATGGAAGTTTGGGTTTTCAATTCTAAATCCTAACTCTTTACCAACACCCTCATTATACTCCCACGTTTTAATAGCACTATATGCCTTCCTAACTTTACTACCAATAGGTGGAGAAAGATTTAACGCTTCAATAACCGTATAAGCTTGATCTCGTTTCCATTTTGGTTTTTCTTTTTCTTTTAAATATCTTAATATTGTGTTTTTCATTGTTGAAAAAGCAGCTCCATAAACACCAGTACCTCTAAGCAAAGTATCAAATGCTCCATTTAATACTTGTATTTCTTTTTGTTCTATTTTATCTTCCATATCAGAACCAAACATTAACCAAGCTAATCCTGATTGTAATGTCATAAACCATAAGTTCTGCACAGCACCATAATATAGTATACCAGACAAGTTTGCCATATCACTTTGAAATTGTGTTTGTCCTTCGTTCTTTCTTCTATTAACTAAATCAGATAATTTTTTCTTCATCAACCTCGTCATTTGCATTGGAGTGTTTTGCCATGCTAGTATTATACGCCCTAATGGACCAGCCTGTTGTTGCGATATTAAATCTGGTCTAGATGATTGCTGTGTTCGTTCTGCTATCTCTTGAAAATCTAGCCAAGCCTTCTCTTTAGCTTTACCTTCAGACAAACCTTTTTTGATGTACATATTAACTCTGTTTCTATAGAAACCAGACCCACCCATTGCTATAGCAAAACTATCAGCAATACGAGTTGGGGTAAATCCTTTTTCTAACATATACTGTAGTATTGCTTTAGGATTTCTGCCGCTGTTCTCAAACATGTTTGTTAATTCAGAGGCCGATACGTCTATTTCTAGTCCACCTCTTCTCTGTTTTAACATAGGTGAATTCATTATAAACGCAAAGTCTTTCCAAAACTGAGGTTGATTAGCAAAAGCTTTAGCTTGATGAAATACACTATTCTCAGCCATGTTGGTAAAGTTAACCATAGATATGGTTTGTAATACAGCAGATCTAGTATTCCAAAACATTGTTGCCCCTACAGAACCATTAATCCAATCGTACCACCACTTAGTTACCCCGTCTTTACCAGATATTCTATTAGTACCAGTCTCCATTCTATATAACATATTTTCTAAAGCTTCTCTATACCATTTACCATGTATGGCCTCTAACTTATTTAAATTTTCTTTTGAAAATATTATATTCTTATTATCAATCCATTCTTGTAAAAACTTTTGTCTAGTTTCTCCTCTAACAAGTTGATTTAAATCACTAGCTATACTTTCAACCATCCAAAATTTACCTGGCTTTCTATAGATCTCGCTTGATCTAGATAAACTACTTAATGTTTCAGCATAAGTAAGTAATTCGGGTCTATTTTTAACATAATCAGCAAGTTGTCTTACTAACTGTGGTGAAATGTCTGGTATAACGTGACCTGCTTTCTCCCATAAATATACTCTTACCGCAGCGTCAACATTAAAAGCTGTTCCTTCTATATTTTTATTTAATTTAACATTTTTAGATATCTTTTTTAACTCTCTATATTCCTCAACCATTTTTTGTTTTGTTATGGTTAAGTCTCTTATTCCTTTAGCAAATGGATCAAATAAAGATTTTTTAAAGAACCTCATATCAATATTTCCTTGCTCCCCTTTTCCTAGTAATTTATACATTAAACCCCTGAAATCTTCAGCTGAAGGTGGTACAAAATAATCAAACCTTCCTTTACCTCTACCTAAGGCTCTAGCTTCAGCAAGAGATATATCTCTACCAGCCTCAATTTTTCCTTTAGAACTTCTCTCAAGTATATTATTAAACTCTAAGTTCATACTATTACTAAATCTACCCTTAGCTTGGATTACTTTAGATTTTACATCTATTTGATCTAACGCTTTTTTAACAGCCTCAACATTTTGAGTGGCATCATCTACAAAATAGAAATCATTATATCCTTCAGAAGCTTTTTCTAGCATCCATTTAGCTTTAGCTAATCCAGTACTATTAGCTAATCCTGTTATGTTTTCTAATGGAATATTTAAGCCCTGCGATCTCAAAAACTCCCTTATAGGACCAGCAGATTCAGCCGGTCTAGCGGTAAGCACAAATAAATCTTTTGTTCCATATTTTTTTGCTTTTTCTATAGCGGTTTTTAAGTAAGGTCCTTCTACTCCTTCTACAACTTTATTAAATTCAGAGAAATCAAAGTCAGCACCTTTTTTTAATAAAGCATCTCCTTTAGCCGCAAACTCTGTTGCATCTAATCTAACTCTCTCATAGCTACTAACAAAGTTATCCATCTTGCTCACCAACTCTTTAGGCATGGGGCTTTCCATGGTTAACTTATCTGTTTTAATCTCCATAAACCTATCCCCAAATAACTTTTTAAACCCTGGTTTGTTACCTTGAACAGCCTCGTGATTCTTTTTAACTATAAAATCTAATAAAGATCTTTCTTTTCTAGCTTTATTTCTAGCTAATGCTGTCTTTAATGTTGTCTCAACAAACAACATACTAACGTCATAACCTTTATTCTTGAATTCGTTTACCAATTTAGTTACCATCTTTATAGATCCACCAGTTCCATCAACAACAACCCCATCACCCTGTCCTTTATATTTCATCATTTTACTTTTAGCTATTTTTCTAGCTTCATGACCTAACTTACCAAGTAAACTTTTTTGTTCTTTAGTAAAGTCCCTCATATCTTCCGGTAAACCGTGGTTTTTCTTTAACCATTCTAATGAAATATCTTGATTAACTATTTTAAAACCTTGTTTTTCTAAATTTAATTTATTGACAACATTACCTTTACCGCTCCCAGCACCACCTGCCATAAATATAACTTTCTTTCTTGGCTTTGGTGTTCCGCTTGGGTTTGGTATATTAACCCTAACACCAGACTTCGTGTATGCCATAGTATCATCAAAATCAAACACAGATGCACCTCGTGTTTTACCACTCATGCTCATTCTACCAGTCTGAGCCACAGCGTGTGCTAATCTTATATTTTTGTGACCCACTTTAGAATCACTCAACATCTTTGCCGCTTCAATAGAAACTTTTTCAGTTAATATATCATTTAAAAACTTACCTTCACCTGGTAAATAAATATTTTTTCCAACGCTAGGTTCAAACATGTACCTAAATGCCCCTTGTGGATTGTTTCTTCCACCAAGTAGATCTAATTTATTACCTAATTCAACAGGTAACCTTATTTGCTCATACCCATACCAAAGACTATTAAAATCCATTAAAATATTTCCCCTCATTAAACTACTAGTTACACCGGCATCAAATCTTGCTCTATCTTTCCCATGCTCTCCTTTAACTTTACCTTTTAAAGCGGCTTTACCAGGAGGTAAATATAAACCTACTCCAGGCGCTAGTGCTCTTAATCCTTTTGTAAAGTTACTATTTGAGTACATATCAACTATAATATGCATAATAGCATCTTCACGCGCTGCATCCTTTTTACCCGGCTTAGCTAAGTCTACTTTTTTATTAACATAATCTTGCATAGTGGATAAATATGCTTTTGCAAAAGCTCTATTAACCTTTTGAGATCCAGCTTTGTAAAGTCGCTCAACTTTCTCAGCTTTTTCCATTTGTGTTGTTGTCCCATCTTTCTGTATTTCTTCAAAAAGTTTATTAGCTCCTTCTTTTGTTTTCATAGTTGATTCAAACAAATCTATAGGACCATGTTTTTTTACAAGTTCACGATATTCATTCCAAAGTTTTTCACTATGAGGTGTTGTATACTCACCTGGTTTTACGTCTTTGTGTCTACCGCTAGCTATTTCTACATACTCACTAATAACTTCATGTTGGCTTTTTAGTGACCAACCACCATTAGGACTTCTACCACTACCGACTTTTACTAATCCATTAGCAAAAAATCTTTGATGACCTGGTATTAAGTGACCACCTTTAAACTTGCCATCTTTATAGGTACCTTCTCTAGCTAATATATCTTTAGGAATAAACTTTAATATTTCTTTTACATAATCATTGAAGTGCTTTTTCATGAACTTCTTATTATATATTGTTTTGCCCTTTTTTGTTGTTTTGTATCTATGAAAGTTTCCGTGTTTATTAAATACAGTACTTAATAAAGGATCTTTCATTATCATATCTAAGTAACCTTTATTATTAATCTCTGCTGGCGTTCCTTTAGCTCTTGCATAAGCGTCTAAAACCGATCCTAAATATGGAAAATCATATTTTAATTGCTCGGGTTTTAAAGTCTCTAACATTTCTTTCACACCAGCTTCAGATAAATCATATTTTGCTCCGGCTTTGCTAAACTCTGTATTCCAATTAGAATTATTAGAAAATCTACCAGTAGGACTTCTATTTATTTGTTTCGCTATTATAACAGCTTCGTTACTTAATTGTTCTAATTCTTGTAGTTCTAATATATCAGATCTCTTTTTAGCAACATCAGGTCTTTGAATAACCTCCATAGTAGCGTCAAAAGCAAGCTCAACACCCATCTCTTTAGCAAGCACGTCTTTTCTAGTACCTAAAGTTGAAGCACCAACTTTGTATCCTAAAACATTTTCCATATTTAATCCTCTAAAAAACGCTAAAACCCGTTCAGTTCCCGGATATGAATTTTTAGTATGTAGTTGAGGGCCTGACGTTCTACTAACATCTTTAGGTAAAAGACCTTCACTAATTAATCTATCAACTTCAGTTGGTTTTGTTATTCTTTCCGATGTTGTAAATATTCTATTCTCTGGTTTAACATTACGCTCCATTTGAATTAAAGTTTGAACAGGTAAAGCTTCAAATATAGATGGGAAGTGTTCAACTAAAAACTTATTATAATTCTCTCTTGAACCCATTAGGTCTTGAATTGTTTTCTTTAATTCAACCCTAAATCTTTTTTCTAATTCAGCTTTAAATTCTTTTGATGTAACCTCTGGCAACTTTGTCCCAAACGTTTTAACAACAGCTTGCTGAACAACTTCCATTGTTTTAACATCTAGTTTTATGTCTTGTCTTAATTTACTATATTGAGGTTTTTTAGTTTTCAAACCTATATCACCAACCATAGCATCAATATCCATCATAGAATCTTCAACTTCAAGAGTTTTACCTTCTTCGGTTGTCATTGATTTAGTTTCAGGACCTTTACCTTTTGCTGCCTCTAATATTTGACTATATCTTTTTGGTAATAAAGAGTTCATATAAGCACCAAACTCAGGCACTTTAGATGGATTCCACGTTCTGGCTAATTCAACTAACTCCATCATGTAACCACTTTGGAAATCTTCAAATGAAACAAGTTTTTCTCCTTGTAGTCCAGTTCTAACACCAGCCTCCCAAGCTTTCTTAGCAAGGGCGTTTACTCTAGCTAAGTTATTCATAACCAAACCATCTCTAACTTCTTGAGTCACAGCGTTCTTATAGTCCTCTGGTTTTAACCCCATTGATTTAGCTCTTTCTACAACTTGTTGATATAGCTCTCTATTCTTAGCGACTATCTCAACTGTCTTACCAGTTAAGCCAAGTTCACGCTGCATATCAATAGAATTCCATTGTGATTTAGATCTAGGAGCAGATTCGCCTAACCATTGCGCTTGACTAAATTTACCTGATCCAGTTCCTTTTGTTCCAGGTGATGGCCTTCTACTTTCTGTCCATTTAGCGTTTGCGACATCTCTAACTCTCTTTGTTAAACCAACCGCACCAATCTTGTGTTCTAACCACATTTCACTAGGTGACTGAACATCTTCAATAATCTTCATCATCTCTCTAGCTGCTTTAGAGCTTTCCATTCCAGCTAAATCATATTTGTAAGCATTTGGTCTAACAGAACTAAAAATACCACCAAAAACATTTTGTATTTTACGAGCAAGACTTATGGTTCTTTTTATTTCACCTTTTCTAATCAAATCACCTAAAACTGTTACTTTCTCGTCAACGTAATCTCTTTCCTCTCTTTTTATTGGTTTACCATTCTCATCAACCTTTATGTACCACCCTAGTTTTCCATTTGGACCTTTCTTTAATATAGTTTCATACATATATCTTTTCTCAACTTCTTTTTCAACGAGTTCTCTTTCTTTTGTTTCTAGGCCCTTCATTAAGTGTTCAATTAATTTTCGCCCTTTAGCGCTAACGGTTTGAACCCTAATACCATCTTTAATAACTTTATCATAAGTTTCCTTAGAAGTCTTTTTAAGTTTATCCATTTCTTTTATGGTAAACTCTTGTATAATTTCTTCTCCTTTTTTATTTTTAGTTATCAATTGCCACTTAGTGGTTTTCATTAATGCATTCCAAAATATGTGATGTAATAACTCGTGTCCACCAGAACCTATCGTTCTATATTTAGCCATTCTAGTAGCATTAACATATATTCTTCTACCATCACCAGATATAAAGGCTTCACCACCAGTATCTAACATACCTTCTTTTTTAAGTGCTTCTTGCCATTGGTTTGTTTTTCCAAATGGTGTTCCGTCAGACCTTTCTACCTCGTGTATAACCTCGAACATGTCTAAATTTTCTAGCTTTTCAATATATGTCTTTTGCACTTCTAGTAGTCTATCTACTCTATCTTGATACAACTTGTGAAATCCTTCAATTTGTTCTTCAGCTTTTTTATCTAACTCTTTTATTTTCTCTTTAGCTTTCTTGATACGCTTTTCTAGCATATCTTTTTGCTTTGGATTTTTTTCTATTTCTCTCTCCCAACTTTTTATTTTAGTTTCTAATTGAGACCTTTCAAATATAGTCTCTAAATATGCTTTCTTTTGTTTAGGATTTTCGTTACCAAAGTGAGCTTTATATGTTTCTATTTCAGCTCTAATGGATCTAAACATCATGTCGTAATTTAGTCTTTGCTCCTTAGTTAATCTAGTTTCTCGTAACCAAGATTGAAATTCCTTTTCATTAACATCTTCCCATTTATCTATAGTTTTTGCCGTTAGAGGTTGTCTCATAGCCTCATATATATGGAATCTATGTTTAACCCAATCGTTATATTTTTTTTCTGCTTTATAAGCTTCTTGTCCTAAAATAATAGTATTTCTATCAAGCATAATTTTTCTAGCTTGATTTATTTTTTGAGATTCTAGTTTAAGTTTTTTAATTTTTTTAGCAGCTTCAGCTTTAGATATTTTACCATCTTTAGCATCTTTTCTTGTCTTCCTTATTTTTTTTAAAACTTCTCTATTAGTTTTTATAGCAGCTTTATTTATATCTTTTTCAGTATAAGCACCATTTTCATCTTTCTTTTTTTTATCAATTTTAATTTTCTTTTCTGCAGATATAGTTTGTTTAGTATGTCTTTTAACTCTAGCTAAAGCCTCTCCAACAGCCGTCATAGCACTTCCATGTCTACCTTTACCTCCCATTACTGTCATAGTTAAGGTTAACGCGCCTAATTGTGCGGGATTTAATATACCATCTTCACCGAATAATTCCGCTTTCCACGCTTTATATTCGTCTGAATCTTCACTTTCAAATCCAAATGTATCTTTAAGTAAATTCCAGTAATAACCACCACCATGCTTAATAAAATTTTCTGATAAAGAAGCAAATGTTAATAATCCAGTTGCCGTAACTCCTTGACCAACCTTACCTCCAACGTAACTTGTTATTGGCGTTAATTTAGCCCCAGCGCCTTTAACAAACGATTTACTAAAAAAATCTCTAGCCAATATATATCTCATGCCGTCGTGGCCGCCAGCTTTAAGTATAGCTTTGTCCATAGACCGTTTAACTGGTTTTTGAAGCCATCTTCCCCAAACATTTCCCCCAAGAGTCATAAATACTGGTATTTCCCAGTTTAAGTCCCAAGAACCAGTTTCTCTATTTCTGTGAAGTGTATGGGCATTTCTAAAATCGTGAATATTTTCAGCAGCCGCCCAAGTTATTAATGTTGCTGTTGATGCAGCGGCTATATCTATAGAAGTATTAACAGCAGAACTTATCCATGGGTATTTTTTTGCGAATTTTTTACCACCCATTCCAACTGTTCTTTTAAGTTGGTGTGCAACATCTTTTATACTTTTGGTTATTAAAGCCTCTGTCGTTAATCCTTTAGTAACCTTTCCACCAACTTTAGTGGTTACCCCCATTGCTTTAGAAATCTGTAAACCACCAATATTAAACATTCTTATTTCAGCTACTAACGGTACTAATCCACCAGCAACATCTGTTGTCATAGAGAAAAAATTTCTAAACCCATGGTCACCTCTAGTCCAATCATTGTTTGCTGCTCTTTCTGGAAATAAAAGATTATTAGTTCTAAATCTATCTTTTAATATATCTTGAGCATTTTCCATGTCATAGTTTTCTTTACCAAAAAGATTTTTGTTAAAAAATCCTTGGCCAAATATAGCGTCGACACCAGACCCAAACATTCTTTCTTTATGTTGCTCAAGAGGATCTACGTTGTAAAAAACTGCTTGTGATAACATTCTATAACTGATCAAGGCATCATTTAAAGCTATAGCCGCTGGATGACTTCCTGATACGCCAAATAATACATCTATACCATCTTTTTCATCTTTATCATATAAACTACCTGTTTCAACTATTCTTTCTAATCTTTCTCTAATGGTCTGTAAATCTTCTTCATTTTTTATACCACCAAATATTGAGTTTTTTAACTTAGTAATTCTATTAGCCCCAGCTTCAAATAATGTTACTTCATCATAAACTAAATCTAAATTTTTCAAAACTAACTCCGCATATACAAGTATTCTGGATTCTTCCTCAAGTAGCATTCCTTCTAATACGTTTTTATCAGTTTCAATTACTAAATCGAGAATGGCGTCCTCATCAAAACTAATATTATAAGGCATTGTCACTTCCTCGTTATTCTTGTCTAATATTGGGTTACCATCAAGGTCAACTTTAAGCATCATGTCTTCTATCTCAGGATGTGGTATCCATTGTTGTTGGTACTTACTTTCACCTTCCTCATCAAACATATCAACCATATGTTCACTTTCCTTATGTTCTTTAAGCTCTTGTTCTAATTGTGCTAATCTGGTCTCTGCTTCTTCACCTGTTAACTCAACTAATACTCCATTTTCATTTAAAAACATACCTTCCTCACCGTGTTCTATTAGTTTGGTTAAATAAGCTAATCTTGAACTAGGTTTATTTATAGCAAATTGTTGATCGTGTAGCGCTAGTATATCAGATTCTGGACCATACAATCTATTTTTTGCGCCACCCCATTTAGCGTTTTCTTCATGATTTCTAGTTTGAATTCTCTGATCTATACCAACACTATGTGTACCACCTACTAATACGTTAGCCTCATTAATTGATTGTCTTCTTGAAAACAAGTATGAATATGGCACAGAATATATATTACCGTTACGATCAGTAAACTCTACGTGCCCAGTTTTATCTACTACCCAAGCAGACAGCCCACCAAGTAGACCCGCGCTAAATCTACCTTGTGATATATTTCTAGCAAATCCACCAACCTCGTCTTCGCCACTAAGTGTACTTGCTAATGCTCTTCTAATTAATCTATATCCATCTCCATCTATATCTAATCCTTCTATACCTAGTATCTCATCAAGAACTTGATAATATCTCGCTTCAGCTACATTAGATTTTGGGTTAATTGACGCGTCAATTAAATCTGGGTTTTCTAACATTAAATTAGTTTCAAATTTTAAAAAATCTTCTTGTAACTCTGGATTAATTCTTTGATTTATATGAAACGCAATACCTTCTAATTGCATTGCATCTAATTGACCAAATTTTAAACTATTTATATTTAAGTCAAAAACTGTTCCTTCGTCTTCTTCACCAATTACCACTAACACCGCATCTTTACCCCCTTCCATTATACCTTTAGCTTGCGTTATTTTTATAAAATTATCTGGATAACCTTGTACTTTAAATTGTGAGTTAAAGTGTCTCTGTAAATATGGTACGAGAGTTTCTTCTATATTACTGAAACCATTAGTATAGTTATTATACTCGTTGGGCACATAACCAAACTGCTCAAAATAATGTGCGGTTGATTCATTTACTTTGCTATTTGTTTCATCACTTCTATTAGATGCTATGTCAGCTTCATTACTTGGGAGACCATGTTTAATTAAAACTTGTCCAGCGTCAACGTTTATTGTATCTCCACTTGCTGTAACTTGGTTGGTTGTACGAGGATTACTTTCTACTAAAAGATTTTTAATATCATTTATATCAACTGGCACTATATCCTTAGGTATAATATTTTTTGTATCAGCCAAATAACCTTTTATATTAACGCTAGTTTTAGGTTTATAAGCATCATTGTGGTGTTGCCAATTATTAAAATATATCCCATCTCCAACACGAAAACCCAACCACGATAAGGGGTATCCAGCTTTTTTGTACCATGGTGTAGACCCTGTCATAAAATGGCGTTGACCTACAATTGATTCATTTTTAAGATTCCTTCTCCAATCCCACCATGAATAGTCTTCCATATATTCAGCATACGTTCCAGTTGAGCCATCTTCTAATTCATATCCAGGTATACTATGAACATACTCCATCCACTCATCGGTTTCTGATAAAATTCGGCCATCCGGTAATGTGACCAGACTAGCGTCATGCATGGACATTGGAAATTTCCATGTTTCCTCAAGCCATTTTTCAGTTTCTAAGATTTTCTCAGAAAATGGGCTAGGCATGTGCTTAGGTTTTTTTGTCAATAGCTCTTTATCTGAAGAGGGAACATCAACAGGCTCATCTAATTTTATTAAAGCGCCAGTTGCTGGATTAAAACCATGCGTTCCCGCGTATACCTTTTCTCTAATTCGACTATCCCACCTAGGATCATCGTGATATACAGATCTACTATTAAACCACTCTGTAGCGTTTTCATATGTTAATACCGCATTTGGAGTGCTATCTATAAACTCACTAGAGTTTACATCAACGTCATAAATATCTGATGGTTGAAAAACCGGCAAAGTGAAATCTTTTAGTGTAGTTGTTGTATTAAGCCGGTCAGACGGAAGTACACTTGATTTTGAGAAACTTGGAATTTGTTTCTTGTTTGGAATACCGCTATCATCTATGATTAATTCGGCTCCAGGATTATTTGTTAAGAATTTTTCTTCTTCTTCTGGCGAGACTGTTCTAGTATCACCATTAGGCAATTTATATTTTTTGTCCATACTGTATCGTTAGTTACCCGTTATTATTAAGTTCTTATTAAGAACTTTTTCTGTATATAGTAGTTCTATTATTATCGCTTGCTGTTTTTTCACCAAATATTCGGTCGCCAAATGTAGGTGGAATCTTTATTTTGTCAAACTGATTCTTCATGTACATGGTAAAATAATTAGTAATATAATCATCAATCACGTCTTTATTTTTTATCAATTCATCAGCTATTATTGTAGCCTCCTCCCTGTTAATACCATCTTTAATATTAACTGATTTTAAACTCGTGTCAACAATTTTTAACATTTCTTCTGTTATTCCTAACGCTTCATATGCAGTACCTTCTAATTTATTTATAAGATCCATATAAAAACTACCACCCTCTGTTGGAACAAGCGTGTCAAATATGAGTGATTTTTTATTTCCTTTTTTTACGATTTCGTTTTTAATTTTAAAAAAAATATCATCTACATCAAATTCTTTATTACCCTCTTGCATTGCTAAAGTTTTTACGTAATCCATTGTTCCGTTAAGAATATTCTTAGAACTACTGTCGTAAACATTTTCATTAACTAATTTTTTAATATCGTATATTGTCATAAACTTCGTCTCTCCATCATCTGTGTTTATATCATAACCTAAATTACCATCTTTTAATACAGCTTTTTGATCTCCATTTAGTATACTAGCTACACTTTGCCCCATCGGTGATGATTTAAATTTATTCCAATTATTATCTTGTAAGTCTGAAGAATTATTAATCATAGAAACCTCATCTTTTAACTCTACAGTTCCGTCAAAACCAGCCTTTAAGTCTGCTATGTATTGTGCAAATATACTGTTTTTGTTGGTTTGTTTTTCTTTTGAAGCTGTTATATAATCATTTTTAAGATTATTTAAATATTCAAATTGGCTAGCTTGATCTATCTTTGGGTAGTCATGAGATCTATTTGTCCAATTCTCAGAACTTCTATCAAAAAAATCTGTTAATGTTTTAGTTATATCCATATTAAATTATCTTTTAAATTTACCCACCATAGCCCATGATACTACCAAAAAGTCCACCTATTCCACCTCCACCAAGCATACCACCAAGGCCACCACCCGCACCAGCCTTCATTCCTTGCTCAGCCATTTCCATGGCCTTAAGTTGTTTTTGAGTGTCGGCCTTTTTGTGAGTGGCGAAATAATTAAATTGAGCTTCTCTATCTGCTAAATACTCCTGTTGCGTCATTCCCATTAATGTAGAATATGTTTGTTGTTTTAAATTTCTAGCGTAAACATCGCCCTGTCTTTCTAATTGTTGTAGTTGAGCTGCTTGTTGCGCGGCTAATCTTTTATTTTGAGCCTCTTGTTGACCTATACTAGCGGCTGATTTTTGTGCAGCTATTTGTCCTTGTCTAGCTAAAGATTGTGCTAATGACGCTATACCACTACCACTAGCTGCTCCCCGTAGACTACTTAATATATTTGCTTGACTTTGTTGAAATGACTGTCTTTGGAAGTCGGCTTGTTTTTGATTAATAGTTAAATCTTCCATGGTATTCTCCATATTAGTATATGGATTTGAAGTGTCTGCCATTTCATAAATTCCTTTTAATCTATCTAATTCTCTTTTTTCTTTCTCAGCTCTTAATCTAGCTGCTTCTTCTCTCCATCTTTCGGGGTCTTTTGGACCTCCTTTTTTTCCTAGAAGTGAACCTGCTAGACCTCCAATAAGTTTTCCTCCTATACCCATACCAGCGGCCCCCATTCCAATTGACCCTGCCATTCCTCCTATTGCGCCTCCTAATGATCCAAATATTCCCATATTATAATATTTTTATGTGTGTATAATTAGGTTTAGGGTCTATTGTCCACCCAAACCTTTTTCCTAAATTAATTATTTGATTGATTCGTATATTTGCAAATATGATTTTATAACCTAAATCTTCTGCCGCTACCTGTAGCGACGCCGCTAACATGTCTAGCGCTTTATCTCTTTTTTTCTTACCTCTATAATTAGGACTAGATATTATCCACTCCAACATAGCTATACTAGAATTAGTTTGATAAATAAATCCAGCCACAACTGGCTCCCCATTATCTTCAATCATTATTCCACCAGTGCCGTTGTCTGGTAAGAAATCTCTAGATGGGATTTCTATCCCAGGCCAATAATCCCACCAGCTTTGCAAAGTCTCCCAGTCGCTTTCTTTTAGTCGTCTAGGAACTAATTTACTATTGCCCATATTATATAATTAAATTAAATTTAGTTATAAATATAGTTACATTTTTCTCTACTTATTTACTACTTTGTGATATATCGCAACTAACCGAAAATAACTCCATAGCTGAAGTACTATCATTTTTGAATTCGACTAAACCGTAATAACCTTTTATAGAAGATGCGTTAACAACATTATTTTTGCTAAAGAATATAAAGCTATTTGATGTTATTAATGTGGAATCTAAATCCACATCACAATCGACTTTAACAACAATAGTAGTGTCTGTTGTATTTACAGATTCAACATCTCCAATTAACACTTTGTCATTAGATACTGCGAATCCGCCACTTGTGGTAGGATTTACATAATAAACAGTATCACCAATATCTATTGATGAATTCGTTATGCCGAAAGTTAAATCTATATAAGCCATTATATATTATCTTTTATATGGTTATCTAAAGGTAATTCCATTGTGACATCTTCTTTTCCCCATCTAATAATATCAATTATACCTTCAATATCTATTGTGTTTCCACTAGGAGACCCACCAAGCGTCCCTGTTATACTATGTATGTTTATTTCAGAATAACTATCTGATTTTGTCCAATCACTATTTAAAGGTACTATAGAATCACTAGCCCCTGTACCAAAATTATAGAAAATATGACCTCCCGTTAAATCTAATTTATATTTAAAATTAATACGCTTCTTCACATCAGGATATCTTGTTGAATCTAAATACGCACTTACCGCGCATGGTATCCCAGCGAAACTAGAAGTATGTGCAACACCCGCACTTAAACTAGTAGCAACATCATTAAAGTGTGTTATTGCAAACACTGATCTTTCAGTAGACAATTTAATTGTTAATATTGGGTTTCTGTATTGACTAATAGTATACGTTGGTTGTGTTCTTGGTATATGAGAAGCTAATCCATCATTAGTGGTTATATAAAATTCATAACTCCTAGTTCGTTTAAAAATAATACTTATATTATCAGCCCATGTAACCGCGCTACTTAATGTTAATTCGTTTGCATTATCTCCATCTGGGTTAATATTAACAACGGTTAAACCTGTTGTTTCATCAAGAGTTGATTCTAAGATTACTTTATCACCAGCTTTAACACCCGTTAAATCATCAAGAATTACTTTTGTAACCGAACTAAATGATCCATTAACTTTTGTTGCTTTAGACACAACGCTTGGGTATTTTACATCAAATGAATATACACCACTAGTTGGAATAGTTACTTCACGAGATTGCATATCTGCACCTGTTTTATCTCTCATTGTACCAAAATCACTAAAAGCCCCAGTTGATCCATAAGTATCATTATGGCGCTTAATGAAACCAGCAGTATTAGACGGTGCCAAAATACTATTACCATTATCGTCTATCATACTTATTTTAGCTGTTACACCAGGCCTTCCAAATACTTTTATCTTTTGTGTGCCTCCATTTCTCTTTAACAATCTTGAACCAAAAGATATATTAGTTATACCCGCATAGCTTTTTTCTCTTTTAGGTATAGGACTATCTTTATATATTAAATGAGCTATAGCATTATCTTTAACGCCAATTTGACTAACGCCTTGATACACGACGTCAAATGTATAAGTAACAATATACTCTCCATTTCTATATATAGCACTAGAAGTGATAGTACTTTTTTCAACGCTTTTTTCTACTAATTTTATATTATATTTAGAGTTTATAGATGGTTTTTTAAAAAAAGCACGATTCGCACTATTCTTTTCAATTTTAATAGTAGCTATTACAATTTTACTTTTAGATGATTTAGATCCTTTTATATTATATGTAATTTGCTCACCTTTTTCTTCACCACCATTTTTTGTAGTAGTTTTTAGTCTATAAGGAGATTTCTCTGTGACAGTAACGACACCAGAATTACTATTAGTTATATCTACTATGTTAATTGAAAAATTCATATAAATCTATTATTGTATATATATACTTGAAACCTCAGTTGGATTGCCAATACCCTGTACAGTAAATTCACCTGGATCTAAATTAGCTAAAGTCGATGCTACCCCATTTATTTTATTAAACCACTTACCTTCTTTTTCTATAAATTCAGGTACAGTACCACTTTGTTTGTCTGTTTCAAAAGAACTTACATACCAACCTTCTTTATTTTCTAAATTGTAATATTCACCAGTATCACTAAGATTTTGAATTACTCTAGATTGAGAACCCTCATAGTTAATAGAATTAAAAGATTTAATAGCACTTGGAATATCATTAAATAGTACGCTTATTTTAGAGTCGTACTGTGTGCCATAAAAGTTATTATAAGTGCTATTAGAATAATGTTTGTATATAGCGTTACCTTTAGCTGTTATGTATTCGCCACTAACAGAATTACCAGCTTCAGGAATAAACGTTTTAAAGCTAACCCATCCTTTTGATTCCTCACTAAAAGATACTGTAGTATCATAAGTAGAGTCTCCATCTTTCTTAGTTAAAGTTAAGTTATACTCACCACTAATAGTATCGAAACTTCCTAACGCGAAATGTGCTGATTTTAAATTATCTCTAAACCAAGTCTTCATTCCAACGTTAGATATTGGTGTTAAACCATCTTGAGACAATCTTAATACCGCTCCACGTTGTTTGTCTGCAAAGTACATTCTATATTGATCCCACGCTAAAGATTCCGGATTTTTAGATATACCATAATCTCCAACAAATGGCATAGCGGTTCCTAATACTTTATCAGTTGCTGTTAATTGCGGATTACCATCAGCGTTAAATAGAGCATCTTTACTTGATAATACTTTTAAGATTTTATCTTCAGTGAACACAATTACATCTGTGTCTCTAGTTTTTAATCTCTGTACAGAACCATAAGACGGATTTAAATCCTTAGTTATCTTCTGAGACATGTTAAACTCGTTTAGATTATTTGTCCCTGATGTTGAATTGTATAGTCCAGAATATATTAGTCCACTAGTTTTATTTTCTTTTCTATATCCAGAAAAAGTAGTGGAAGCTTTAACCCCATTGTTTATTTGTGGGGCATTAAAATCTTCTCTAACCCTATCTGACTCAACTCCGTTACCAAATGAATAGCAATTATACCAATTTAAATCTACTGGATATTGCCATACGTTTTTATCAATAGAATAATAACCCGTTGGAGGATATATAAACTCAACTTTAAATCTTTTACCCATTTCATTTGCACCAGTATCATTAAACTCGTCCCAAGTTTGTGGAGTACCATCATCATCTTGAAAATAAAATGGTTTATCAGTAGAGCTAGTTAGTTTAAGTAAAATATAATTACCATCATTATTTGGTTCTGTGTTTGCAGCCACAACTATCCCAGGTGGAGCAACACCTTCTGTTCCCGCAATTTCTTCACCAGTATCAGTGTCTACCTCTACATAACCAACCATTTGCATGCCTGCTACAAGATCTGATTGATCACCTGGACCAATAAATCCTGAGTTAATCATAGAGACGGTAAATATATAATTTCCACACGCTGGATCCCAATCGTTTGTCCCATCTGTAATAGTCTGTGTCCATGTATCAGCATCGGGATTAGCTTGAATTACTCCTACTATAGGTGGGGATACTGGGGTATAATATGATGACACTATATTTCCATCCTCAGTTACTTCATTTTTATCAAAGAATCCAGTTATTTTTGATCTAGTTCTAATACCGTTTTTGTGATAAAAAACTATATTATCACCTACGTAGATACCATGATTTTGATTAATAACTGTTTCACCAGCACCATCACCAATACTTTTATTTACCACGTGAACTATTGGATCACCATCTCCAAGAATTGTACCATCACTAACAAAACCTTCATTAAACACTTTTGGTGTTGCTACTACGTTATTGATTATGTGTGTGGGGCTATTAAAAGGATCACTTGAAATGTCATTTGGTAACATCACGTTCTCTATTGTAATGTCGGTTGGTCTTTCAATAGACATACCACAATTAGCGGGAATATAATTATATATATTGTTTTCGTTTAATCTTAATGGTATAGAATTTGAACCTTCATAATACACATCTATATCAATATTTTTTTTAGGTTCTGTTTCGAATATAGATGCGTTTGAGTCAAAAGTCATAGCTTCTCCACCCTCTGATACTCTTCTAAGAATTTCTATTGGTGTAGATACAGTACCATCATGTCTACAATGTCCTCTAGGATCAAACACTTCGGGATCTATAGCGTAATTTGTTATAACACCAGTAGTACTATCTAATCTTCTAAATTGAATTTGCTTACCAATTCTATGATTTGGATGGTTTCCGTAATTTAATGAAACCTCAATATGGTTGTGTGTAGAGTCGAAGCGATGAAAATTACCAACCTCATCACTATATTCAACCGAACTAATAATCACATAAATATTATCTGGATCTGCCGTGAATCTAAACCTTGTACCTATTTCCCCTATTTTTTCAAAAAACAATTGATGAGCAGAAGTTAAATCACTATAACTACCATAATGGCAAACAGCTATACACATTCTACCTAGATTTCCATCTAGTGGTGTTGTTGCGCCGCCCAAACCCATAGCGTAACTAAGGGTTTCTGTAATTTCCCCCACATCTAATCCGGGTGGCGTTATAACTTGACCGCTTTCATAATCTGTCCCTTCTCCAATAATAATATAATAATCTGGATAATATCCCGCCCCCTGAGGACCACCTGATCCATATCCTCCTCCACCAATTTGGTATGAATATCCTTTTGTTCCAGCGAGTCCAGCTGCGTCAATAAAAGGTCTACTAAAATAATTTTCTTTTCTACTAGTCCAAAAATTTTGTGTTTGATTTGTCCAACAATAAAATGCAAATCCTGATTTCATTCCAAGATAATCAGCGTCACCAGGATTACCAGGCCCTTCAACTGGCACCACAGGTCCCGGATCATAAGCGGCTGATGCGTACGAAAATTGAGCAATTCCCGATGTACCAGTATTAGCCATAGTTAGTATTGATGGACAATTAAAGCATTGACCTTCGTCCCATGCACTGCCCCAGTAATAGCCACCACTGAAATCTGTCCACTGATCAACCACGTCAAATGCGTTGTGCCACCAACCGTCTCCTTGTCCCCACTCCCAGATCTCATCTACATACGGACCACTCACAGCTGAACTTTTAGATTCACTTTCTATATAATCTAAATCAAACGTACCAACCGATACATATTTTTGATCTATCTTAGTCATTCTCATCACATTTTCTAATAATAGATTATCAGCCTCTACTTTAACAAAAAATCTACCATCAAATTCGGGCTTGTTCTCTACTATTTCTTCTTTAAATTCCATATAATATTGTAGACCAGGCACCGAAGAGCCAGAATAATTTAAGTTTGCGTCAGCTAGAAATCTTGCTACCATATTAGCGCTTTCTCCAAATGCTGTTGCGTAAGAGAATTCAAAAAGGGTTTCCATATCTGCGTCAACCATTTCTTCTTTTAATCTATGGTTTGTTATCTCAGACCAGTCTGTAAATTTCCTAACAGCGTTATCATCTTCACCAACAATTCGGAAACTCATTTTTCCTTTCGATCTAGACGCACTTTCAGTTGCTAAATCACCAGCACCGCCTACTTCCGAGCCAGTTATACCAAATATCCCTTGCCATGCTATTGTAGTTATAGTTATTGCTTGTCCCACCTCAGGATCTGGACTAACAAGTTTATCTGGTGAATCTGATGTTATAGTAGCACTATTTCCCCCACTCCATATAGAGTCAAATGTACTGTAATCACCAGCCGTGGCTTCAATCTTACCTATTATATTGTGTTTTGTTTTTATAAAATCTGGAGCTTCATTTTCTATTGCTAGAACTTTATATCTAGAGTTTACTTCAATTGGTTTTGCTTCTCCATTTCTTGATTTTGCAACCAAGTAAGTTTCTTCATCAATTTTATTTCTATCAGTTGATTGAAAAGATAACCATACTGTTCTTTCTGAATCATCAGCCCAATACCATCTATTTAATACTAAGTTGTAGTATTCATTAGATGTTTCCTTTACATAATATTTAACATAATTTGCCCAATCAGGAGGAGTATTAGTAGAATTATGTGGAGTACTCCATTGTTGTTTCACTCTAAAATGATTTCTTTTAGAAGAAAATTGTTGATCTAAAGAAATATCACCAGTTACACTACTATAATTATCATCATAACCGACAGTAAAACCAGATGAAAATACGGGCGTTTCTCTACCGTATTCATCTCCAAATACCATTCCCCATTTATAGTCTCTAACAGATTTTATAGATTTATGTGGAGCTTTTATACTTGTGATATTATTACTAATAACTTCTTGAGATAAACCAATTGGAAGTTGAACATTATATCCTTGTTCGTAGTTAGCAAACAAAAGTCTATTACTTGTGATCTCTTGAGATTTTGCATATCTAGGTACATTGTCCCACGCTCTAAGTAACTGATCTTCTGATAAAATATTGTGAATCATTTCTGATGTTATATTTAATTGACCAGAAAGTTTTGTAGTAGGATTATCTATAGTAGGAGTAAACAAGGCCCATTCAGCATCAACCCCTCTAGATAATGTTTTAACAACGTAACAATTAGCCTCATCTGTGGGTTTATAGAGTATATCAACACTTTTAACATCAAGAGGTCTATTTTTAAATGGAATAAAATCTTTTATGATGATTTCTCTAACATTATTTTTCATGCCTAGATTATGTCCTTTAAAGGCCTCATAATCGAACTCGCCTGGTAAGAATGCTAATTCAGACCAAGGACCAATACTAGAATATTCACCATCTTCATACTTATATCTATAAGCAAATCTCCCCATTTTAAGTTCAAAAAGTGGATCTTTTTGTTTTAGTTGTACAAACCAATCCGTGATAGCACCACTAAAATATTCACTAGTAGGTAAACCAATTACCTCAACTTTAATTTTACTAGTTGCTTCTGGTGTTTCTTCACTAGTTTCCTCGTCTAAGTACGATATAAATTTACATGTAATTTTAATCTCATATTCTTCAGAGATAGGAAATACCTCTACTTCTTCACCAGTAGGCACACCATCAGCATCAACATAGGGATCCCCAGTAAGTGGATCTATAGCTATTTCCATCACCCCAGCCCCAGACTCAAAATCATACTCGTATTGATATCCTTTAAATATCAATGTATCATTAAGTCTAAAGATAGTTTGCATTAAATTATCATCTGTAAATATACGCGTGTCACCTTTCGCTAAAGTAGCAGTTAAAGAATCGCCACCAACAGAAACAAATGGACTATTACTTATACTTACTTCAGATTGCCCCTCACCTCTATCTGTTGAATTTAACGTTAATGTTGGTGCTCTTAAAGGTGCTTTACGTATAACAGTTATATGTTCTTCTTTTAAATTATCATCTACTTTATCTCCTTCAAAATTATAATGTTCTATATCTGTTATTGGAATAAATATTTGTGAACTCAAATCATTAGGATCTTGCACATAAAGTTTAGTGTGCGGATTAGGAGTTGTTATGGTTTTTGAAACAGATACGTTATCTATATAAGCTTTAACAGCTCCTTCACTAGCTATTTGAGTATCAGTTCCACTAAAATGAATATTCATTTGTTCTGTAATAGCGGTTACATTCATTGTAAACGTACCAATACCATCTCCATTTGTACCTGATGTTGTGGTAAATTCTTGAGTAATATAATCTAGAGCTGAACCAGCGCTAGTTTGAAAAACATTGTAAGCTGCAACTTTTAGTATATTTTGTAAAACTTCATAATCAAAAGAAAATGTGTATGATTCACCAGGCGTTAAACCTTCTACTAAATGAACTAGATCGCCATTTCCACCAGTTGCACCGCTGCTATATTGGCTATACCCAGGATTGTCTAATGAGTCGTCATTCCAATCTTCAAGGCCATTTAGATATAATTTCCCAACAAATGGAGGAAGAGGACTAATAGATTTTACGGAAATATTGTATATATATCCACTAGTAAGAGCGCTATTAGCAGATCCTGCGTAAATATGAACAGAGCATTGCCCAGTTCCATCAACAACTACGGTTTCCGTTAATGTACCCGTTCCAGTGCAAATATGTTGTGTTTGGGTTCCACCAGTTTGATTAAATGCTACCCTTAGTTGATCGGGTCCAGTATTAGAATAAGTAACTGAAAACGTATATGATTCACCTACTGTTAATTGTAGTCCAGTCTGTTTCATTTCCCCGCCATAGGTCGCGGCTATTTCATCTCCACCATTATAATTCCAGTGACCTATTTGATTATAAGATACTCCATAGTTATAAGGACTATTCCCACCTATATCCGCATCATTTGAAATATCTCCAGTCCAATTTATACTAGGCGCACTAGGGCTTGCGTTAAATTGATAATTACCAATAACTTGCCAACCACCCGCCATTAATTGCTGATATTCTGATCCTGGATCTTCAGAAAAATCACCGTTAACTAAATACTCTGTTTCAACAACAGCATCACCTTGATATACACTTGGGGCTATAGTAGAACCAATAAGCGCGTTTCCTTGCGTATACCATTCATTAGTTAAGTTTAGATTTTCTGAAAAATCTCCATTATATACATACTCAACTGTTGATGTTGAATCAACATTAGTACCAGCTTTACATCTATCTATGTTTATTTTTTTAGGCTCACTTGTTCCATCTGTCCAAAAAAGTAAATTATCAATAATATTTATTCCTGTTATTTTAGAGTCATAATTAAAATTTAATACTTTTGGACTAGAAAATTTAATCCATACATCTCCATCATTTACAAATGGTGAGATATCCATTAATGTAAATCCTTTATAAAGAGTTATGTATAGTCCTTCAATATTTTTAATTACAGCATTTGGAATTCTATTTTCCCCATTAGCATCGAGCAATTCCATAGTCATACCCACTTTCAATCTCTCTCTAATATTATCATTTGGAATTTTAATTCGATACCAGTAATCTCCTACGTAGTTAGTAAAATTATCAGAGTTTGTACCAGAGCCAAATAATATATCAGGTGTAGTAATTATAGTGTGCTCATCTATAATAACAGGTGTTGTAGATGATCCAGACTCAGCGACGTTTTGTTCTATTATACTATCTGTAAAAAAAGTTGTTTGAACCACGTTCGCTAAATCAATATTATCAACGGGTGGGGCTGCCATAAAGAAATATATATTATCGTTTTTTTCATCAACGACATTACCTATTGTTTTTGTCTCGTAGCCTGTTGTGGGATTTACTGCGTTTATATAACTACCAATAGAAGTATTACCTTTTATACCTTGAACCGTACCAGCTGCATCTCCATCAGTTGTTCTAACTTGGATATTACTGGCGTCTCTGTATTCGCCATTTGGAACAATCCTCTCATCAAGGTCTTTGTTCATTTTTCCACTTGTAAAAGTATGTTTTATTTCTGGCATAATATTATTTTATTGGCTTGCTTTGACCTTTAAGAACTTGAGTAAATTCTTCCATTTTAATATTAGATAATCTAATTTTTGCTTTTCTAGTTTCAGCAAATTTTTCTTTTTTAAATCTATGTATCATGTACTCTGGAATATTAGAACGCGTAGATACCATAGCATAAGCTATATGTTTATAACACGCTTCTTCACAAAACTTATGTACAACCATTTCTTCATCAGTACCTAAACCATCACTAATGTATTTTAATATTATAGTTTTATTAGCAAGTGTTGAACCAAAATGGATATATCCTCTTTGGTGATCTATAAAAAATGTCCCATTTGTCTGAGCATGCTGTGGATCTAATCCGTATCGTCTCCCTCTATTACCTATTTCAATGTCAGTTGAGTCATCAGTATATACATCAGCTTGCGTTTGATCTGTATAATTGTCTAGTGTATTACTTGGTGATTGCTCTGTTAAAGTAGTATTTGTATATTGGTAAACACCGTCATCATCTTGTGTTATAGCGAATGGATTAGATGTTTTACTTGTTGGATATAATACTCGCTCTATACCGTTACTATCTGATCTAACTATTTTAACATAATTAACATAATCTTGCGGTAATGCCATTTTAAGAGTATTAGGTACCTCTATTTCTTGTGATTTTATAGAGCGAAACACGTCATATGAAAGCTCTTGAACAGCACGCATAGCGTGAAATTGTACAATAGTTCTATTGGCTTTAGGTATTATCTTATCTTCACCAACATAAGTAAACATAAAAGCATTTATAATATTATCAAGAGAAACAAATTGATATGTTCCAAGATCAGTTCCAGTATAATATGATTGTTGACTTTGATTATCTAATAACCCCATAATTAATTATTTTGTTCTTGTTTTATTTTCGAGCTATCTACTATAGCCGCTTGATGTAAGTCTGGTCTATTTGTAGTTATACCAGCTAATTCTAATATTCTACCAACTAAAATTTCCTCTTCCGACGCATGTAATTCAAAGTCAACGCTTGAACTAGAATTATATAGTGCTTTTTCGTTAACAACAACATATCCCCAATTTGGCGTAGTTGGTTTTTTGAAAAATTGGATTTCAAATTGTATAGAATCTTGCCCTTGCTCAACAATAGGCGTTGGATATAAAGTTATATCGCCACTAGATTCTCTAACATATACAGTTCTTTTGATAGTTGCTTTTGTTAGTGGGTTGCTTTCAGTTAATAAAACTTCTTTTTTACTAAGTTCAGTTACTTCGCCTTCAGTTCTAGAAACAGTAACCAATCGATATAATGTTGTTGGCATGGTTAATGTAGCACTAGTTCCGTCATTGCTAACAGTAGTTGTTGATCTAAAAGGTTGTAATTTTTCAGATAACATATCCATCTCATTACTAAATCCTGTTTGATTTTTAGGTTTATGATAAGCAGTCTTAACGTCGTGGAAATAGCTATCTAATACATCGAGTTGAGCTTTGTCAGCCAATAAATTAAATTCTTGAGGTGTTATATAACCTCTTTGTTCTTTATTAGCTAATACTAAAACCTTTTGATATACTGTATTTATGTTTATCATCTTATTAATTTTTATATGGAAATAATTTATTTAATGATTCTTTTCTATTATTACATCCACAATCTTTTTTACCAACGACTTTCATTGTCATTTCAGCAAATGATTTTATACCAGTAGCAATTGTGAATTTTTCTATAGAATCGCCTAAACCTTTTGATTTCATAATT
>CEUI01145626.1_pt1 | contig 25411 bp, 29 predicted proteins | sample 531411 | NCBI WGS metagenome assembly CEUI01 (sample SAMEA2622841, study PRJEB7988) | marine metagenome | isolation source: saline water (ENVO:00002010), including
TCTTGTCGGCAATGCTGGAAATCGTCCTGCCGATGTCACTCCCTCCGGTGATGTCACGATGTCGAATGCCGGAGCATTCACGGTTGCCAATGGTGCGATCAACGATGCCAAACTTGCCGGATCAATCTCAAATTCCAAGTTAGCGAATTCCGCGATCACAATTCAGGGTTCCGATGGGATCGATATTGCTGGCGGCGCCGTATCCCTCGGTGCATCCAAGCAGATCGGGCTTACCCTCGATGGGTCCAGCCTGTCGAAGAGTGCATCCGGTTTGAAGGTTGCCAATCTTGGAATTGGAACCGCCCAGATTGCTGATTCCGCAATTACCGGTGTGAAGATCGGAGATGGCGAAGTCGCTAATAACAAACTCGCATCCGCGACCATCAATGTAGTTGCTGGAAATGGTATCGCGACGACAGACTCTTCCATCGATCTCGGCGGAACGGCTACCCTTTCGATCAATCTCGACGGTGGCTCTTTGGCTGCATCCGGTGCCGGTCTCAAGATCTCGGATGATGGTGTTGGATCCGCTCAGCTGGCCACCAATTCGGTGACCGCCGATGCCATTGCATCCAATGCGGTGGGCGCTGCCGAGCTGGCCGACGATGCAGTTGACTCCGCTGCTCTTGCCTCGAATTGCGTTATCATCGAAAAATGTGGATTCCGTGCATACACCGAAAGTTTCTCGGGAACGACTGCTGTGAAATACGATTTAGGCCGCGCGGTAAACGCAAACTTTCTGGACCGAGTCCAAGTATTCCGGAACGGTTTGCGTTGCAAAAAAGTGGGCTCATCTCCCGCCGACTCTTCTGAGTACGTCGCCGACAATAGCGGAACGGGATCAGTATGCGCGATTACTTTCGGTGCATCCGTCAATGGTGAGAACATAATCGTCGATTACCTGACGTAATCTTCCCTTATTTCAGGTTTCTAAGCCCGGCCCATTCTATGGTGTCCGGGCTTTCTTTTTACAATTTTGGGTAGCTTTTTCGACGCAAAACGTGTTAGGTTTTTACCATAGGTAAATTATTTCTATGGAAACGTTGAAATGGTTTTTCTATGAATGATAATAATAATTAGTAATTAAACATTAAATTATATTATCATTAAACATCAACCCGAGCTTAATATGTTGAATCTAACGACACCACAGCTGTACCGGCTGTCTGTAGAGGAACGCCTATTCGTTCATCTCTACAATAAATGGGGGATGAAATCATCCTCCGATCCCATCGAGCAGTTCAGAACCATCCGAAACCCCCAGGGGTTGAACATGGCTTTCGAGCTACACGCTATTGACGAATACCTTGAGAAGAAATTCCCCAACGGATACGAATGGCCGATCGATTCCTGGGTAGCCTGGATCGGTCGATGGATGAAGAACACCAAGCGCAAATCCACAAGGGAAGTTGAGGAGGAATTCAATCGCCCGTTCTACGAGATAATGTGGGATCACTATTTGAAGACGACCAAGTTCACTCAACGAGAGGAACCCTATCGCTCCCAGTATGCCCGGATCTGGAATATCCTGACCGAGGGAATCAAGACCCGGATAAAGCATCATGCCTATTGTGGTTCACAGGAGAACAGGGATTTCACCGAGGTCTTTCTACATCAATACCAGCTCATCCTTAATGGGCATTCCCTGTATGACGAATTGGATGCGAGAATAGAACGTCTTCTGGCGAACGGCTATTTCGATGATGAGAAGTTCATGCTTTACCTTGGAAGATTCGCCTCCGACCTGCTTCGGTGGGTCCTCGATCTCAAGTACGGTCCTGAGTACGATCAATGTCACAATGTAGGGGATTATGCATTCGATGGGAGGAGAAACAAGGGAGGTCTAAAATGATTACTCTCGGATCAGCCTTCTCCGGAATTGGAGGTTTCGAGCTGGGTCTCGAGAGGTCCTCCATTCCCGATCTCAGAACCATATGGCAGATCGAAAAAAACGAATTCTGTAGAAAGGTCCTTGCACGTCATTGGCCTAATGCTCTTCGATACAACGACATAGAGAAACTCGATTATTCCGGCATCGAGGTTCCCGATATTCTTTGCGCCGGCTTTCCCTGCCAGGATATTTCAGTCGCTGGAAAACAGGCGGGTCTAAAAGGAGAAAACAGTGGTCTTTGGTACAATCTCTTCGAACTCATCGGCATTCTTCGACCTCGAATCGTCCTCCTGGAGAACGTGCCAAATGTCGTTAATTTGGGGCTCCCCCAAATATGCGGAGCGATGGCCGAAATCGGGTATGATATGCAATGGGGAATTGTTTCGGCTGCATCAATGGGAGCTCCCCATTTGCGGCGGAGATGGTTCGCTGTTGCCTACCCCTGTGACCAGTGGGCACTACTTCAACAGAAGTCCGGGCAGCACAAAGAAAAGGTATTCACTCATCGGCTTGGCTCGGCGCAAGATGCTTCCTACTCCCCTTGCAAACACCGCAAAAAAAACTCCAAGCTCTCCAAGCGCATGGAAGAGGAACAGTTCGTTGAATACGGAAGCGGCGAAAATCGAGGGTTTCACCCAGGAAACTATTGGAAGGGATTCCCGGTTAAATCCGGAATTTGTCGAAGAGATGATGGGATTCCCAATCGGTTGGACCGAATTAGATCCTTAGGAAATGCTATCGTTCCGGCATGCTCGGAGTATGTGGGGAATTGTCTTGTCGATAGTGGATTGATTGACCATCTTATCCCCCGGGCGATATGTGGAGGTGAAAAATGAAATTCGAAATTGGTCAGACCGTCCTTTGTCGACATCCGAAACACCGATGCTCTTTTGTTGGTGTCATCAAGGAGATAAACGAGGATCAGGCATTCGTGAAGCTTCATCTGTCGATTGATAGCCGGGATGAATGGTGGTTTGAAATGCGATGTCTTCGGGCCTATGTGAAATGAGGGTTACTTGATAACGATCTTAAATGGTGGTATCCTTAGGGGTGCCACTTTTTTTATGGTTGGAAGAATGCCCGATAGAAAAACCCTGAAAGCGTTTCATCAATACTCGAATCGTGCGCTTAGTGAATATCGGACGAAGACCAAAAGGAAGAGTGGCATCACGACAAGCTTTCTTTCGATCCAGGTCAACGGTGAGATAATGACTCTTATCGGTGATGCGGCGAAGAGGGAGAAGAAGGATGTCAGCGATTGGGTTGTCTGTGCTTGCCTCGAGAAACTGGACGGCGAGAAATGAGTCTGACCGCTTGGCTGATGGTTATCGTGACCTGGATCATCCTGATCGATATTCATAGCACCATTAAAAAAAATAGGGAAGAAGAGAATGGAAAACGGAAATGAGCCAGCGGCCTTCATGGTGCCAATTAACGAATTAAACGAATGGGAAAAAAACCCGCGCGTGAATGATGCAGCGGTGGATAAGGTTGCCGCATCGATTCGGAGGTTTGGTTTCGGTGCTCCGATTGTCGCCAGGAAGGAAGATAGCGTAATCATCGCCGGTCATACGAGAATCAAGGCGGCCAGAACAATCGAGGGAATGACACATGTACCGGTTCGATATCTTGACATTAGTATCAAGGAAGCCGAAGCACTTGCACTTGCTGATAACAAGCTTGGCGAAATTGCTGTCTGGGAAGATAATATGTTGGCTGCTCTTCTTGCTGACCTGTCGGAGGAGGAGGCTGTTTCTCTTGGATTTAATGAGGAGGAATTGGAGGACCTACTCGGTGACATTGATCAGTTGGGAAAGCCTGTCTTCGAGGATGACCTTGATGACCTTGACAGGATACCCGAGGATGTGAAACCAAGGACCAACCCGGGGGATGTGGTAGATCTTGGTAGGCACAAATTGTATTGCATGGACAATATCGAGGTCCTCAGGTCCATGCCCGATAACAGTATCGATTCCATTGTCACCGATCCGCCGTACGGGATTGACTTCATGAATAGGACATGGGATTCATCCGTTCCCGGGAATGAATGGTCGGAGGAATGTCTTCGGGTTCTTAAGCCGGGAGGGCATATAATCTCCTTTGCAGCGACAAGAACATTCCATCGGTTGGTTAGCAACCTGGAGAATGCAGGCTTTGAAGTAAGAGATACGATCAATTGGTTGTACTTCTCAGGCTTTCCAAAGAGTCTTGATTTATCAAAAGCGATAGATAAACACTTTGGTGTTGAGCCAATTGGGAAAATAAAGCCAACTTTAGGATTCGCAAATAATGATCAATGGAATAGTTTAAAAAATCAACTAATTATGCCACCAGCAACAACCAAAGAAGCAAAACAGGCAGAGGGTTGGGGAACAGCTTTGAAGCCGGCTTTTGAACCGGCTACCCTTTGCCGAAAGCCATTGTCGGAGAAGAGCGTTGCTTTGAATTGGTTAAAGTGGAAGACGGGCGGGTTGAATATAGATGATTGTCGGTTTGGTTATGGTGATCCTTGTTGGGTTGGGCCAAATGATGAAGTTGGGCCAAGATCGATCGGTGGTTATCAAGATCAATATGTAGGCGGAAAAATAAAAAATCCTATCTCAACAAATGATCCCGGTGCAAGATGGCCGGCCAATATCTACCAATGCCCAAAAGCATCCAGAGGAGAAAGGGAGGAGGGTTGCGAGGATATGCAAAAGACAAAGGCACACGAAATAACAAAAAGGAAAGAAGGATCAAAAGGTGCTTTACATGCACGATCAGGGAAAACAATGACCGGTGATATCTCCAACATTCATCCAACCGTCAAACCCATCAAGCTTATGCGCTGGCTCGTTCGCTTGGTAACTCCTCCCGGGGGAACGGTGCTGGATACTTTCCTGGGTTCGGGAACAACCATGATCGCAGCTGAGAAGGAAGGCATTCGATGCATCGGAATCGAGAGGGAACCAAAGTACTGCGATATAATCCGGGCGAGGGTTGAATCAGCGATAGGAGACAAGCCATGACAATGAAGAATGAACCGGCCGCCTTCATGGTGGGTCTGGATGAGGTTAGGGAATGGGAAAAGAATCCCCGGATCAATGAAGAGGCCGTCGAGAAGGTTGCCGCGTCAATCAAACGGTTTGGTTTTGGTGCTCCCGTGGTGGCAAGGAAGGAATGTGGAACATTGATCGCGGGGCATACACGTCTGAAGGCAGCGCGGCTTCTTGGGTTGGAACGTATACCCTGCCGATACCTCGATATCAGCATGAAGGAAGCCGAAGCCCTTGCACTGGCAGATAACAAGCTTGGTGAAATAGCTGTTTGGGAGGATAATATGCTGGCCGCTCTTCTTGCTGACTTGTCGGAGGAGGAGGCTGTATCCTTGGGATTCAATGAGGATGAATTGGAGGACCTTCTTGGTAATGTAGAAAATAATTATGTTGATCTAAAAGGATCTTTGTTTGATGACTTTGTAATTCCACCTTTTTCAATCTTTGATAGCAGACAAGGTTATTGGCAAGATAAGAAAAAAATATGGATGTCTCTAATTAATGACAAAGGAGAAAGCCGAAAGAATACGGGAATGATGTTGGGAAAATCTATTGACCTAATGTTGCCGACGGTTTCAATTCTCGACCCTGTATTGGCTGAAATAATTTGCAAATGGTTTGCATCAAAAAATTATAATGTGTTTGATCCTTTTGCCGGTGATACAGTCTTTGGATATGTAGCGGCAACATTAGGTCTTAAATTTACGGGAACCGAATTAAGAAAAGAGCAAGTTGAAATAAATAATGAAAGAACAAAAAATCTTGATGCGAACTATATTTGTTCTGATGCTTTGAATGCAGAAAATTACATTCAAAAAAATTCTGTGGATCTTATTTTTTCATGCCCGCCTTACGCTGATTTGGAAAGTTATTCAGACTTACCAAATGACATATCAAATATGACGCATAATGATTTTTTTATTGTTTATAAAAAAGTTCTAATGAAAACCTTTGACTTTTTGAAAGAAAATAGGTTTGCTGTAATTGTAACTTCAGAAGTTCGAAATAAAGATGGAGAATATATTTCATTGGTCGGGAAAACCATATCTTTTATGAAGGATGCTGGTTATAAATATTGGAACGATATTATATTAATAAATTGCGCCGGAACCGCTCCTATGAGAGCGCGAGGTTACATGAATGCTTCAAGAAAAGTTACAAGAATTCACCAGAATGTTCTTGTTTTTTATAAAGGTGAACCAAAAAATATAAAGAAAGAATATGATCAAATAATCAGCAAATACTATTTGGAAGAATTGAATGAAAGCTCAAATCTTTAATTTCTATAAATGGTTAACGTTAAAACAGAACCAGGATTTAAAAGCATACTTTTATGAAGTTATTCTTGATAGTGGTTTCACAATATTAGGAACAATCGATTACAATTTTAATCCGGAAGGATACACAGCACTGTTTTTACTTGCCGAAAGCCACTTTGCAATTCACACGTTCCCAGAAGAAAACAAATATTATATCGAATTATCCTCATGCAATAAATTGTATCATGATCGGTTTATTTCTATTTTGGGAGACAAGTCATGACAGTAAAGAAGGGAAGGCCAACCAAGTTCACACCTGAACGGATAGACAGTATCTGCCAATCGGTGAAGCTCGGACTATCCAGGAAGGACACGGCGAAAAGAGCTGGCATCGATATCAGCACCTTGATGGCTTGGCTTGCAAAGGGGAAAAGAGGGGTAGAGCCATTTGTCGCCTTTGTCGAGAGGGTGAAGAAAGCGGAGGGTGATGGGATCGCTTTTCATATCGCGAACATTACTTCCCATGCCAAGAATGGAAACTGGCAGTGCTCCGCTTGGTTGCTGGAAAGATGCTGGGGCTATACCAGGACCGATGCAGGCAAAGAGGAATTCGAGGAGGTGATCGATGTGGAGGAGGTCGATGTCAAGGAACTTCTCCGACAGATCAAGAAGCAGAACCAGGAATTGAAACCCTACATGGAACCAGAGATCGAGGAATGATAGCTTGTCTCATCTTGTGCCTCCTGTTCCTGATTATGTGCTTCTGCTTGGCAGGATATGCCATGTACAGAATTGAACAGGATGAATATGAAGATAATTAGATTATAATTATCATTATGGATCTTCATTCCTACATCCAGACCCAAAAGAAATTGGTCGCCATACAGAAAGGCTTTCCTCTCGCACTTGCGAAGCTTTGGGTTCCTCATTGTCATCGGTTCGATGGGCTTGGAGAAAAGAGCACTCGCCCGGTTGGTTGCCGTCAACCCATGACCAAGAAAGCCCCGGGGCTGTATCATTGTTCCACGTGCAACATTACGGAGAAGAGGACATCCCAGAAGGAGGCGATGATCTTCACCCCGGAAAGAACGGCGACCGCTATCTTCGGAGGAAATCGCAGCGGAAAAACTCAGGCCGGTGCAATGCTAACCGTCGCCGTTGCCGCTGGCCGTGGTGAATGGTGGGTCCGCCAATGGTTGAAACTGAACAACCTCCCGGATAGCACCGTTCCGAATGTAAGACCCTCGACCGTCATCGCCAGCGCATTATCCTATGGTGACGCGATAGCCTACATCCGCCCGAAGCTCGATCTGTATCTTCCAACCGGAACGAGAAGGATCAGATGGAATTCACAGGACCGGGCAACGGCCCATCTCCCCAACGGGGGAAAGATTTACTCGATGTCGGCGGACTCGGGCCGGGAGAAATACCAGGGCCAAAGCTGTGAATTGATTTGGCTGGACGAAGAACACCCGTATCCCATATTTGAAGAAGCCCAGATGCGGACCATCGATTCCGGAATATCGAACGGGGTCATCCTTACGATGACTCCGCTCCTCGGGTTTACATGGCCAGCTGATTTGTTCATACAGAACCCCGGGAACGATGAATCGATTGTCTATCATCAGATCTCTGGTCTGGACAATCCATATATATCCTCCTCGAAGATGATGAGGACGGTCAACCACATGTCCGACGAGTCAAAGGCATCCCGAATATTCGGTCACTTCACCAATCAGGCTGGACTCGTCTATCCCGAGTTCAACCGGAACATTCATATCGTGGATGACATCGACATATCGAACCGGGATTCCTGGGATGTATTTCTGACCGTCGATTTCGGGGTCGTGAATCCGTTCGCGTGTCTTGCCGTGGCCTATCATGCAAAGACCGACCGGTTGATCGTTATCGATGAACATTTCGCAACGGAAAAAACGACGGTCCAAAATGGGCATGCCATCAACGCGAAGTTTCACCGGATCAAGCCATTCGATTATGTGATATGCGATCCGGAGAACAAGGACGGCCGGATGCTACTGGCCCGTCAATGCAATCTTCATAATCACGCGGCGCCAAAACATCTGGGGGTCTCGCAGACGATCAACATGGTGAAGGAAAGGCTTGCGCTCGATGCTGAGGGAAAGCCGAGATTGTATGTTCACCGAAAATGTAGGAACCTTCTTCTCGAGTTCAGAAAATACCGGTGGGCGAAAACAACGACGGGGAAGGACAAGCCGGTCAAGCGGGATGACCATGGTCTGGATGCGCTTAGATATTTGGTTTGCTGGTTGGCTCGTTTCCAAATGCACTTGTGATTATCTTATGCTATATTGACGGAAAAGAGGTGGAAAAATGGAAGAGTCGATTTTTAAATATCTCCTTGATTACGGAAGCCTTGGAATCACAGCGGGTCTTCTGTTCTGGCTCTACCTGCATTCGATGAAACAGGTGAAGGAAATCCGGACACAGTCAAGGGAGGATCTTGAGATGCTCCGGGATCGATACGAGGTTGTAATCGGCAAATATGACCAGGACAAGGAACTCTTCTTCGATGAACGCCAGAAAATGCACAATCAGATCGTCATGAAAATCGAGAGCATTGAGAAGACAATCGACAAACAGGAAAAGGCGATCGAATCCATAAAGGACAAGGTCGATCAGATTCTCCTCCTCCGGGATCACAGACCCAAGGTCATAGGGTAGCAACATGGGAATTTTTGACAGCTTTTATTCGATATTCAAGACAAGGCAGGCCAAGATCGAGGAGAAACCAACAAAGGAGAACCACGGTTCTTCCTGGTTGAATCCGAACGGGGTCCGGAATCCGTATCGCGCCTTGACGGCACTCGAAGCATATGGAAACCATGGCTATCTGTATGCAGCAATTAACCGGGCAACGGAAGATCTTTCTGCTCTCGATGTCAGACTCTACAGGGGGAAGGGCAAGGAAGCGGAGGAGATATTCGAGCATCCCATTCTCGAATTGCTCGAGCAGCCATCCGTCGCCGTCGACGGGTTCCTTTTCCGGGAACAGATCACCCTCGATCTCGTTCTTTCCGGGTCCTGCTATGTGCTTCTACTTGGTCCCGAGATTCCCGTTTCGATGGTCCGGCTACATCCGGACGAAGTCAAGGTGATAACAAATGAAATGGGTCTTGTCGGATTTGAGCACACCAGCAACGGGCAGGCAGTCATCTATCCCCCCGACCGGATACTCACCGCAAGAAATGCAAGCTACGCGACCGGACCGAAATCACTCTATGGAACGGGAAGTGTTGAACCTCTTGCCCGGGAATTGAACGCGGATCTGAATGCCCAGAACCTTGCAAGCCAGGCAAGCAGTCAGGGGCATCCCGATGTCCTCATCTCGCCGAAGGACATAACCGACATCTGGCCTGAGGAGACGAGAAGGAATATCTCCGATAGATACAACAAGCTCGCCCGGGCCGGTGGAGCAATGGTGCTTTCCGGTGCGTCGGAAATTAAGCCTCTCAACCTATCCCCAAAGGATATGGAATTTGCCACGGTTCGGAAAACTGCGATGGAGGTTATTTCAGCATGCATCGGAACCCCTCCAAGCGTGCTCGGGCTCCCAGCTGCAAACTATGCGACATCGAGACAGCAGGCGATCAACTATTGGCAGGTACAGCAGAAAAGAGCTCGGCGGATTGATGTCATGCTGACCAAGCTCGCCCGGCTATGGGATAGGAATCTATATGTAAAGCATGATTTCGGAACGGTGCATGAACTCCAGGACATCAGGAAAAGCCAACTGGAGCGGATACAGTTCCACATCATGAATGGAATGAATCCTGCCGATGCCTACGAATACGAGGGGCTTGGCAACGCGCCGATCTCCCCCGATGCGAAACCCGATGAACCGGACTTCGAGGTCATCGACGAAAGCGCGGAGCAGACTATAGTCAGACTCTTCGAGCAAGAGGACCCAAAAAAAAAAGCGGAGATGTACCGAAGAAGATACTGGGATGACTATTATCAAAAGCGATATGTTCCAGCTCACAAGAAAATGAAGATCATCTGGGCGCGATATCTCCGGTCAGCAAAGAAGCGATATGTCGCCCGGGCGGAGAAGCTTCTGAAGGAGGAGGTCGGGAAGTCGGTTGTCGATGGCTACATGATAAAGAACGGGGAATCCTTTGTCGTTGTCGATGACTGGTCGGAGCTTGAAGCGGAGAAAGAGGAGAAGAAGCAGATCGAGAAATTGGTCTGGGATACCTATCGGAAACTGTATACCGTTATCGGCCAGGATGAATTGGACAAGGTGATGAAAACCGCCGGACTTGATCCCGTCGAATTCAGGATCATAATCGGAAGAGTGGAGAAGGGTGTTTTTGCCGATGTTTATAACTGGGTGAAAAAGAATGTCGGTCGTGTCGCCCGGGAGGTGGCGCACACAACGAAGAAGATTATTCGGAGACTCGTCAATCGAGGCAGGGAGGAAGGAAAGACCAAGAGTGACATCATAAAAGAAATCCGGAAATCTCCGGTGTTTGATAAGAGCCGATTGGAGAACATAACCAGAACCGAGACAACGAGGACCATCAACGGTGCAATTGATTCGGCTTATGTTCAGGCCGAGGAAATCGGTGTGAAGATTAAGAAGATTTGGATAACGGAAAACGATGACAGGGTTCGGGAATCCCATGTCGAATTGGACGGGCAGATGGTCGCAGTCACAGGGGAGTTTGTTACTGGAAGCGGCGCCACATCCTTCCGCCCGGGGGAATTCGGGATTGCCGAGGAGGATTGCAATTGTCGATGTGTGATCGGATATGTCGAGATCAGAGAATGATAATGGTAATATTATAATTATAATTATATTATTATTAAAACATCCATTCTTGTAATTATTGCAATCGCCTCATTTCTGGTTTATACTCTTCTCGAGAGGTGAGCATGATTAGAAGAAATCTTGTGGTGGAAAAGGTCTGCAGCCCGGAACAGAAGGACGGCAAAATATCCATGTCCTTTATCGCTTCGACATCGGCTGTCGACAGATACGGGGATGTTATCGATCAGAACGGATGGTTCTTGGACTCGTATAAATCAAACAACATAGTGCTTTTTAACCATGACGCATCTGAGCTTCCAATCGGGAAGGGTTCGGTCGAGGTGGTCGATGGGAACCTGATGATCGATATCGATTTTGACATGAAGGATCCCCGGGCAGCGGAGATCGGCAGGAAGACCAAGGATGGTTTTCTGAATGCCGTGTCCGTTGGATTCAATCCCATCGAGTCGGTGAAGAGAAGCGATCTACCCGATGACCATTTTGCGAAGGGTGCCGATGGAATGTTCTTTCTAAAGTCTGAGCTTCTGGAAGTCTCCGTGGTGACCATCCCGGCAAACTCCGAAGCGGTCGCGGCAAAGCAGTTGGCCAGCTCAGCTGAGGAACGGGTCTTCCGGAGAATAGCAAAGCACATCCTGGATATCATCGAGGAGGAGGAACGGTTCATCGTGTACTATGCGAAAGAACCAAAAGAAGAAGACGAAGTCATCGAGGAGGAGGAGGAGGAATTGGATGAGGAATATGAAGAGGAATACTTCGACCATGATTCCGAAGACGAGGAAGAAGAGAAATATCTAAAAGCTTTACTTGGCGAAAAGCCAAACCAACCGGCTACCGAGACGGACGAGGTTAAAAGCCTGTCCTATCTCATAAGCTTAATGCAAACAGACAAATAAACAATTGGAGAAAACATGTCTGAATACAATGTCAATCAGGGTTTGGTTGAAGAAGCCAAATCAATCCTTAACGGTCTTCGCGCCCATCAGAAAAACGCCGAAGATCGTCTTTCCAACATGGACAGGCAGATCGAGGATTTGAAACTATCCCAACGCAAGCTTTCCGAAGCCTATACGAAAGCAGCACCGGAATATCGCGCCCAGGACGAAACCCTTCGTCGATATGTTCGCAAGGACGGAACCCTTCGGCTTAAAGCAGAAAAGAAGCAAATTCAGATCGGCGGTCAGGGTGCCATGACTTCAACCGTTCCCGGACTTCTTGATGAGACCGAGCCAACCAACGAATGGCATGCCAAGCTTTTAAAGATCAACAAGGAAAGAAACTTCGCCCGTATGCTGATGGCAAATCCTCATACCCCCAAGATGGACCTTAAGCTTTACAAGCATCTCGAGGTTGCTCCCCGATGCATCAAGCCGGGTCTTGAGAAAGCATATGATGGAACGTCAGGAAAAGGTAGCCAGTGGACGCAGGCCCAATTCGTCGATTCCCTGTATGAATCATACACCGTGCCGCGACGGCTTCGATCTCTCCTTCCAACGGTTGAATGCGATCGAGGTTCCCTAATCATTCCAACCCTTACAAAAGGCGCTCAGCCATATGTACAGGGAACGGCAGGTGATGACATAAACTTATCCGCATATCCAGCATCTACCGTAACCACCGGACAGACTGTTATTTCTCTTGCTGGGATGACCGTTCGTTGCGTTGTTGACCAAGTGGCTGCCGAAGATTCCGCTCTTGCTCTGGCATCCGTGCTTAGCCGAAACATTGGCGAAAGTATTGAATCCGGATTCGAGGATTGCATGATCAACGGTCAGACTGGTATTGTTGGTTCATTTGATACAGGCTTGGCAAGTTGGACCGGACCCGATGGAAGATGGACAGCAGGATCCTCAAGTGATCATCGTCTGACATTTGACGGTTGGCGAAAGTTGGCCTTTGATGCATCAACACAAAACACCCCTAACGACGGTGCCGATGTTTTGTTTTCGGATATTGTTAGTTGCATCTCCAAGATGGGCGAGTTTGGAGCGGCTGAACGATTGATGGTTGTATCTCCAAGCTTTCTAATTAAGAACCTTCTCGATATGTCAGAACTTGCTACCATCGATAAATTTGGACCGCAGGCGACAGTTCTCACCGGTCAGGTCGGCGCGTTGTTGGGCATGCCCGTCATCATGTCTCGGTTCATGACCGACGATTTGAATGCTAATGGAAAATATGACAATATCACAAAGGACTATACTGGATATCTTATCTACAATAGAAGCTCCTATGTTCAATATCTCCGCCGAGGTCTTCAGATCGAAAGTCAGAGAAATATTGCTTCGGGCGCCTTCGAGATCGTTGCTTCATTGCGTGCCGTTATGGGTTCCGCCGATGCCGCAGCATCCAAGAATGTAGCCTTCCAGTATGCAATAGATAAATAATCATGGCGATTGTTAGCCTATCCACATTCAAGGAATACCTTCCCGAGCTATCGGGCAGCACCGGAGCAGATACGGAACTCACCAATCTATTGGCCCGTGTCGAATCCGCCGTTGCCCGATACATCGGGTTTCCTGGTTGGTCCGGGGATTCCGGCAGTTCAAATCAAACTCCGGTCCTGGATTCAACGACGTATACTTTGTATGTGGATGGGCCAACTCACTATGATCGATACACTTTACAATTGCCTATCGCGCCAATTGTGTCGATAACCTCGATCCATTCGGATGCGAACAGGCAGTATCCAAGCTCTTCCCTTATCGACTCTTCCACCTATACATTTAACACCGAGCTGGCCCGCGTTTATCTCGATCCAAATACTGCCACCCAAGTCTTTGATGATGGATACAGGGCTAACAAGATTGTCTTTGTGGCCGGCTATACATCGGTAACGGCACCAAGTGATTTGGTGCATGCAATTTGTGTCTGGGCATCACAATTACATCGAAACAAAGCTACCCAGGGAAAGGAAAGCATCACACAATCGAACAGCACCGTAAGAGTATCACCCAAGACGATGCCCGCGGAAATAAAACAGTATATTAATTATCTTAGATTCCCCGGGGTTATTCTGTGAGCATGACATTTGAAGAATTCCGGAAGATGATCAATAGGAAGTGGAGTTTTTTCCATGCCTTCATTTCAGCAAAGAAAAGGGAATCGCTTGCGGGTGAGATACGGGCCCAGCTTCTTAGGGAAGCAAGAACAAATGCGACATACTACCCACAAATTCGAACAAAGGAATTGTGGAAGTCAATCAGAACATTTCAGCAGGCAAAGGGGCGCGCCTTTGATATTGGACTAACCGCGGGAAGCGAAATCGGATCAGGTTTTCAATCAAGACCGCGCGGTGCTTACTATGCTATATTTGTAGAAAAGGGTACTAGTCGAATGGCGCCAAGATTCTATTTGGAGCGCGCCTTTGACAAGGTGGATCAGACCGTGCCAAATAGAATAAAAAGATACATGAGAGCCTATCTCGAGGATCCGAAGTATTATGGCTGATTCGAGAACCGTACAAATTCACAAGCAGATTGTTAGTATCATTGCCCAGGACTATACCGGGGCAAGCTACTATTCGGGTCTTGATATGACGGAGGGGAACGTAATCCGGGGAAAGGTGGACATACCTCCCATGATACCATTCGCCACGGTTGGATTTCGAAGAGTCAACGAAGACTATGGTCCGACCTTGGGAAGATTCCAAGGCGATATAATATTTGAGGCCTTTGTCTTTGTCGGTGGTTCGGCATTTAATGAGAGGCTTGACAATGCCCTGAATCTATGTTCTGATATGGTCAAGAAGATTACGGCAAACCGGCAGCTGGCCTTAGGATCTCTTGTTGATGATGTCAAATGCGACATTGCAGCGGGCGACGGTGAGGAAGTCGGTATGTCTAACACCGGGATCGGCCTCATTACGATTACGGTCAAATTTCAATCCGATGATGGTGCCTGATGTCCTGGTATTCAACAAATTACAAGCAGCGGATTCCTATCGCGATCAAGCTCGAATATGTTGGGGGAGTTCCACCCGCCGCCACGGCCACAAAGGACATATCGATTACGGTGCCTTCAAACTTCGATCCCTTCTGGACGAATATCCGGTCTGATGCTTTTGATGCTATTCTTGTAAGCCATGACAACAACCTTCTGACATTTAAGCGGGCATCGTTTAATTTTGCCAATCGTCAATTGACCTTCGAAGTCGATGCCTTTGTGTACGATAACAAGGAGAATTCTACCGGCCTGATCTTTCTGTATTGGAATTACTCTTCGGCTACGGATCTTGCGTCGGTGTTCACGGCATCCAGCCCAATGCAGGCATCGATCTTTCTGGGAACTCCCCGGGGCAGATTGGTCATGGGTGACCCAACCGGAAACAATACATCGAATTCTCCATCGGCAACGGTTCAGAAATCAGTTGATGAAAATGTCTATGTATGGTTCCAATACAGTACGCTCCTTAATAGAATGAAGGCACCGTATAACAATCGGGTTTTCTTTGAAAGTATAAAACAAGTCAAGGTCTTTTCTTTTGATTCAACAGGTACCGATTCGTCGGGGAGGTTCGATGCGCTGGAAACGGTTTTTTCTTCTGGTTACATTGGCATTATGGCTAAAGGTGGCACGAACAATACGACCTACCTATTAGGCGCCTTTATCACTACCAGTTTATTCCAAGAGATACAAGTGAAATGTTATCTTGAAGTATCCAACAAATATCCACCATCATAATCCAAGGGGTCTGTCATGCCAGCGGCAAAATTAGGAAGAGGAAGTTTCATTCGGTTGGGTGAAGAGTCTACATGGGGGAACGCTGCTTCCACCACGGTATCGAATCGGATCGCTTCTCAATCACTGCAAAGAAAGCAAGAACGATCACAGAAAACCCATTTGTCCACAAGCGCCGGTGTTTTCTCGTTTGGCTCGTTCGATGGTTTTGAATTGTGCGAAGGAGATGTCGAACTTCCAATTGGCTACAATGGCAGCGGATTACTTTTAAAAGCTGCCTGTGGTGCTTTGGCTACTACCGGGCCCTCTGGTTCTGATTACACCCACACCTATTCAGCAGGAACCACCGGCGATCTTCCCTCTCTGACGATCAATGTACAGCGTGGTAATTCCTCAAGTGAATTGTTTAAGGGTATGAAAGTTAGTACGATGGGTCTGAGTATCGAAGCCGGTGGACAAATGATGGGAAGCTTTTCATTTGTGGGATCGACTTCGGAAGCAAGAACAACCGCTGCTACTGCTTCTTTCAACAATGCCAACAAGGATGTCTTCCACTATGAAGCGGCCGCTTTGACGTTTGATTCTCAAAGTTACAACCTTCGAAGTATGACCTTGAATCTTGATAACAAAATCGAACGGCGAAATCTTCTTGGGTCCAAACTGACATCGGAGCCATCTATCACGGACATGAGGGAAATCACTCTCGAGTGTTCCGCCGATTACGAGGATGACGATCTCTATACTGCACAATTGGCGGGAACGGCCGGAGATGTCGTAATTGCATTTACCAATTCCAGTTCTCAATCTTTTACGATCACTTTGAAGGCTGCCCAGCTGATATCCTATGACGATGCCATCAGTACGGTCGGCCGCATAGAAAGAAGCTTCACCTTCCAGGGATTCGCGAATATCTCCGGAGCGAATGACGCGTTTTCAATCGTCATCGTCAACCAGGAAACAAGCGGAACAGCAAACTAATATAAAATAATATTATATTAATATTCAATCATTCATCAGGGGAAGAAAATGAGGGATGTACTCAGTCAAATTATCAGTTCGTCATATTGGGAGCTGCCGATCTTTGGTGGCAAGGTTCAGATCCGGGGAAGGATACTATCACCAAGCGAAGCGGAACAGGCCGGAGTTATGCAGTTCATGGTTGCTGGTCAATTGATGCGGAATGCCAAGGACATCAAGAACATGGAGAAGCTCCAAAGTGCGGAGAACGGCACGGAGGAGGAAAGGATTGATTCCATTCTCGAGGCGACAAGACAGATGGGATTCCGGCCGGAGATGCTCGCCCAGATACACGAACAAAACAACAAGATTGTTTCTCAGGTTGTCAGGGAATGCAGCATCGACCAGGGTGCGACATGGGAGAAGATTAAGATCGTTCTTTCCGTGGATCAGCAGGACGAGAATGCAAACCGGCTATGGATCGGAACAATACCCAAGGAGGACATCGAGTCCATTCTTGAAAAAGCCCTAAACGGGTACAAGGAGGGTAGCGCCAAGATCGAACAGTTTTTTCGACAACGGTGAATTGATACATCTATATGACATCATCGCCCGGACGTACGGAGTCCTGCCTCATGAGATTTCAAAGTTGAGCTGGCCGGAATTGCTTATCTGCATCCAATGTATCAAAGCAAGATCGGAACGAGCGAAGAAAGTTCTGAACCGAAGTAAGCGAAAAAAGGATATGATATTCCCGACGATCCCGATTTCGGATCTGATCGATATCATTTGAGGAAAGCATGGCCAACACCGTAAAATACATCCTTGATATACAGTCAAAAAAAGCAGCGGACGGTCTCAAGAAAGTTTCAAAAGAAACCGCGAAGACCGGGATTGAATTAAACAAGGCGAAAAAAAGCGCCGGTGATTTCAAGGGCGCACTTAAGAAAATGGCGGTCGGTGGCGCGGTTCTTTCCGGACTGGCGGTGAGCGCGGGAGTTCTTGCTAAAGCTCTTGTCGATGTGACAAAGGAATTCTATGCGCTGACCAAAGGAGCAGTTGATGCCGTTAACCGGCTGAACGATCTCAGCACCGCAAGCAATCTCGCAGCGACAACGATCAACGCGGTGGAGTTTGCGTTTATTGCGAGCGGACAATCGATGGATGCGGCCGACACCATCATGAAGAAATTCCCGCACCGGATGAAGGAGATCCACACAGAAGGATCGACCGCAAACGAAATGATGAAGATTCTCGAGGTGGAAATAAGAAATCTCGATGGAACCATGAGAGATAGCGATTCCGTATTTAGGGATATCATTGCGTCGCTTCAGAATATGGCCGACGCGGAATTGAAAACACAGGTAGCGACGGAACTATTTCGGAGAGATGCCGGGAATCTAATGGTGGCGCTTGGAAACTCGGCGCCATTGGAAAATTTTATTTCCTTTACGGAGAAATATGGGGTCAATGCAAAGAAGTCGGCGGATCAAGCAGCGGAATTCCAAAGAAGTCTTGCGGCGCTTTCGATAACGCTGGCATTTTTACGAGACAAATTTATCGCGTCAACGGGGGGAATGAATATTTTCAAGGCGGGAATGAATGATTCGGTTGGTGCTATTGTTTTTTTAGGAACAGTGATCGATTCATTTGCGGCGGAAATTAAAACTTTATCATTCAATTTGATATTGATGGCTAAAGCCGTTTTGCAAAGTTTTATGGAAATAGGTATTGCATTGGGAAAGACTTTTGTCGGAGATTCACCTATGGTCAAGGAGTTTATTCGAATTACGAAAATGCAAAGCAAATTATCAGGAAAAGGATCGATTCCCTGGGCGCTTGAAAGTTTGGTGAAAAACATGGGGCCGAGATTGAAAGAAGCACGCATCGCAGCGGAAAAAGCCCAACAGGAATTAAATGCGCTAGGTACACAAATATCAAAAACAGGAAAATCGAGTGAACATGCCGCGGAACAATTACGGAAACTGATCGGGAAAACCAAGGAACTCAATGACGAAGCAAAAAAAGCCAACAAGGACGGAATTACAAGAATAATCTTTGGAGACAGAAAGGACTTTTTAAAGGAATTTGCCAAGTTCGACCAATTGCAAACAAGGGCCATCAAGGGATTTCAGGATTTCCGAAAGGAATTTCATCGTGGTGAGATCGATATTAAATCGGCTATTGAGAGTGCGGATCAGTTTATGGATCTCTTTAAAGAAATGGGCCTGCCAAGAGACGAGATAATAAATTTTATTAATTTACTTAGAAATCTTCAGCGTGAAATGGACAAACCAACAAAGAAGAAAAAAATAATCGATTTTGTGAAGTCTGTTCCTGTGGATATGATCAAATTAGGCTATGAAGGTTTGGCAATAAAGTGGGGGGAAATATTTGAAAAAAAAGCAAAAGTGTTTTCAGAATCACACAAAGGAATGCTGGGAAAAATGGCAGAAATGTTAGGTGCTATAGGGGGATTTCTACCAGAACTAGCTTCATTTGGAAAGAAAACGCCGGAAGATATACAGGCCGAAGGAGAGGCATTCAATAGCGCAATTGCAAACGGAATAATGATGCTGCCCGAAGTTCTCATCAATGTCCTTCCCAAGCTTCTTCTCGATCTGGCCAATAAATTGGTTCTGGCAATTTTGAGAATACCGTCGGAAGTGGTTGCGGGAATCATGCAATTCGTTGATGAGATTGTGAATTCCGTTATCGACTTTTTCCGGTCGCCCGTGGACAACATAAAAGAGGGAGCGAAAAGCACTTGGGAATGGGTTAAAAAACCCTTTGCTGATCTGCTCATGGGAGGAGGAAGGTTTCGTGTTCCTCATGGCGAAGGTGGTCTTCGCTATACCGGTGCGAGCAGAGGGCTCGCAATGCTCCATGAAGGGGAGGTAGTCATTCCCCGGAGCGGCCAGGCGAGCCAGGGGATTCAAAGAAGATTCGGCGGAGACGGCCCCGGGGGAATGAATATCGTTATCAATAGCGCGGTTGTTGACGGCAACGTGATAGAAACTCTTGTTAGGCAGATAGAGGAAAAATTCGAGGCGTTCGGATCATCCCGATCCAGTCTTTTTTCATAGATAGGTGACAAAATGGGCAATTCGAAATTCTGGTATTATCCCGAACCAAATGGCACGCGATTGGAGATTATCGATCTCGGTGAGCAGCTGGGCGAGTTCTTCACTGATTTCGAAATGGATGCAAAGGACGGGATCGGCTATGATGGAGGAATAAAGAGAACCGTCGGAGCTATCCGGGAAATCATAACCATCCAACGCGATAGATTGATTCTGGCTGAAACGGTAGCCCAGAAGTTCCGGGCGCTTCAATCTCATTTGGACCGTGGATACTCGTGTTCCTTCTCCGCCGATTCGGACAAATGCTTTTCCGGATTTCTCAGAGTGGAACCGGCCAGTGGTGACACGACAATATATGTGAGCGGAAATCCATTTTTTGCTTCGACGAACAACAATGCAATAGCGACGGGAGATTATCTGAATATCGTTACTCCCAATCCCGGATCGATAAACGAATGCGTGAAAATAGAAACCAACAATGTCACTTCTCATGTTCTAGGGGGGAATCTGATTGTTGAAGACGGGGTTAGTTTTTCATATGAAACCATTTCATTCTGTCATTATTATCGATATTATCCAGTCCTGAAACGGCCGGCCGCTGATATCGGAAAAAATATAATTACGAATGAACACGGGCAATTGTGGAACCTCGATCTTCGTTTGGTGGTCGATTATCAAACCCTGTTCTCCTGGGCGCCGGATTATAGCGGATATCAAGGATCTCAATTGACTGCTCCGGATTATGGTGAGCTGGAATATTCCGGAACGGAGGAAGGAGGAAAAAATATAGACAACGAAGAAAGATTCTGGTGGCTTTGATGGGATGGTCATCGCAATTCATTGAGCAGCTTAAGAGGAAATCAATCGTTCCCAAATATCGTTTGATTTTCCAGGATATCGGATCCTCCAATTCGAATGTAATCATTATCGGTTCTGATCGATCCTCCATTATCTATCAGGGAGTCGTAATTAAATCATTGACAGCGCCCCGCATCCTGAAAACGAATGTGAAGATCCAGGGAACAGCTGTAACACCGCAATCCTGGAATGTCAGTTTCGGCGGTTGGTCGTTGGGCATCGTTGGAGACATCCGGTATTTTTCAAAGCATCTTACTAGGGGCCGCTTTGCAAAATTGGAATGCGATATAGGAACCGGATATGAAATCATTGCCTGGGGGCAGCTTAAAACATCACGAAGAGACGGACCGATAACCTATCTGCAATTTGCAGATGCGATAAGCTCGCTTCAATCCGGAGTCGATGCCGATACGATACTGACCTCGGCATCTGGACATGCGCAAAGCCAACCATCCACCATAATGAGATATGCGGGATTCGAAGACACGATTACGATTAATTATAACGTTGTGTCCGACACAGAACTCTATGTTAATTCGGTTTCGATTTATGAAAAAGAAACCGGTCAGAACGGAGTGGTGAAACTTTCCAACGGTGCAGACACGTATTATCTCGAGTGGACGGGAAAAGGAGTCAACTATCTGACCGTAATTCCAAACGTGGTTGTTTATCCAACAGTGGGATCAACCATTGGAAATCTCACGACGGCAAATGGGGTCGTGAATCCGGTCGCTCTTCTGAATGACTTTCCCGGTGATATTCTCGGGAAAATCATCATGTCGACGGGAACGGGATCGAATGGATCTTTGGACAAATATCCGGCTCAATGGTCGATTGGCGCAAATCCCGGCCCGGGCGTATTTGCCTTTGATCATATCGATAGCAATTGGCAGAAGAGAAAAATCCTGACCTTGGAGAACCAGGACCCGAGTTATAAATGGAAAATACCGGTCGAGGCGGAATGGACATCCGGTCTTCGGGAGTTCTGCAATCTTTCCCAGAAATGCGGGATCTGGCCTGTCTTCAGACAGGGGAAGATATCGATCCGGGGATGCGTAGACCCATACGGCCCGAGCAATTACAACAATGTGGTCGATCCGATCTCCGTTGTAGATTCCGATATCCAGAGGGTTGTTTCTCATGATCTGTACAATCCGCAGAATGCAGGCATCTATGTCGTTTCCAACATGTATTATGGGCAGGCTCTTGGAGCCGCAAAGTCAAATCAGAATGTTTCCGACATCATTCCGAAGGCAAAAAGCTTGCCCATCCAGAATTCAATCGATCGAGACAATGCGCTTATGTATGACGGAGGAGTAGGAGCTACGGGATTGTCTCTTAGAAAAAAACATGCCGATGCCGATCAATATAGAATGTTGGGATATGACAATTACACCCATGAAAAATTGACGCTTGATCTGGACATCCGTTTTTCTATTCTCTGCGCCGGCGATCTCGTATCCATCACCAGCGATATTCTCTTCGGTCTGTGCGAAGGGCCCGGTGAGACCTATCAAAATAGAATTGGAATGGTCATCGGAACCCAATTTGACATAGGCCGGCAACAGGCGACGGTGACAATTTCAATCCTTCCTACTCAGAATTACAGAAATAGCTAATGATAATCATTAATATCATTATATTATATTATCAATTCATGGGGAAAATATGACGGATGAACAAAAAATCCGATACAATCGAAACAGCGCAGTCCAGCGAGGATGGTCGCCTTCCTGGTTGGGAGCCTTTGATTTCGATGGCCAGCTCATCGAAAAGATAATTGAATTTCAGAACGAATTCGATCTCGATCCGGATGGGTTGGTCGGTCCGTCGACGTTCCGCAGACTCTACACCCAATTCGTTAGCGATCAGATTTCGGAATCTCCGAATGTCGAGGCAAAGGAACGAAGCTTTATTCGATATCGCAAAAAGAGCTATCCGATCCTGTGGTCCAAGGTCGTCCTTTGGGATGAGCCCGGGGGATTGGAATGTAGCAGTCGGGTTTCCGGAAGAAGACCGAAATATTTCGTCAATCATTGGGATGTCTGTCTCAGCAGTCGGACATGTGCGAAGGTGCTTTCCAAAAGAAATCTCGGAGTTCACTTCTGCATCGACAACGACGGAACCATATATCAGCTGGCTCCCATGGAAAACATTTGCTATCACGCTAAAAAGCACAATCAGAAGTCCATTGGGGTCGAGATTTCAAATGCCTATTCATTAAAATACCAGGAATGGTATAGGAAGAATGGATTCGGAAAGCGCCCGGTCATCACGGAAGGACATGTGCACGGAAAATCCCTGAAACCCTTTCTCGGTTTCTACCCTCATCAGATCCAAGCTCTTGCCGCACTCTGGGCAGCGGTCAGTTGCGCGACCGGGATTCCCTTGAAGGTTCCGAACAAGAATAACGAGGTCGATCATTATGCAGCGTCGGGATCATTCGAGGGGTTCGTCGGTCATTATCATCTTACACGGCGAAAAATAGATCCGGCGTCTGCTATCGACTTTCACCAGGTGGCCGAAATGGCCATAATGATAAAACTGCAAATGGAGGGATAAATGCTATTCTGGAAAATAATAATGATCGTGGCCAAGGAATTAAAATTGATGGTTCGGGATTTAAAGAAAGAAGGTGGGCCGCTTGACGAGGACACCCCGAACGAATTGACCCAGGAGGAGATCAGTTTCGTCGTTTCCGAAAGGCTTCTCAACCTCGTTCCAAAAATAATCGAGCTCATCCTTCCGATCAAGAAATAAAAAAGCACCCGGAGGTGCTTGATGCTCTTTCCTGGCCAGCTCACCTTTTAGGAGGAAGCCTGATTTCCTGTTCCAAGTCGATTATCCGTTCCTCGATCATCATCAGGATACCGTCGATAATTATCGCACTTGATGGCGGAAGAGAAAGCTGAACGGAAACCAGAACCCTCTTCTGGGCTATATGGCGTTTGATCTCATAATCGATCTCCCGGATTCCCCTATTGCGGGTTTTCCTCACCTCCATTTTAATATAGGCCATTTCACACCAAAAAGAAGAGGATGAAGAAGAAGAACAGCCCAAATGCGAAAATATCAAGATCTCCTTTCATTATCGGTCTCCGCAGTCAAAATGTGGATGTAAAAAATCGGTATCAAGATCGTCTCCCTTCTCTGGGCTGTTCAAAAGTAAATTGATCAATGGCATCCGCTCTTCTCCGGGTGGCAATTTGAAAATGAGATCGCAAATAAGATCAATTAATTTGTCGGCCAGCTCTTCTTTCTCTTTCTTTGGTTTTTGTTCTCTTTTCATTTTATCTCCTTGATGTTTGTTTTGTATTCATCGATCATTTTCCTGTTCTGGCTGATCAGGATTTCATAGACCGATCTATTGAGTGAAGATTTCTTGCTCTTCCAAATCTTACAGAGAGTCTCAAAATCGTTCCACATACTTACATCCCAGGTCATCGACTTGGTGACGTATTTGTTCTTGGTTCCCGTGTTCGCTCCCGTCTTGGCATGCTTTCCCTGTTCGGTAAGTCCAATTGGAAGCTCGGCGCCGCATGATTTGCATGTCTTTCGCTTGGGAAGGATTCCAGTGTATCGAGTCGACACACGGCATTTGGGGTTGATGCATTTTATTCTGTTCATGATATTTCCCTTTGTTCTCTGATATATTCCCTGGCTTCCTTGATTGTTGTTATGATGGGCCATTGGCCCGGGGGTTTGCCTTGGGGACCATCAATTCTATAAACATTCCGAATCACTTTGCGATGGCCGATCCGGCCGAAGAGATTCGGAAGATATATCTCAGTTGTGATCGACGTTTTTCTTATTTGATTCCCGTAATATTTCATGATCTCATTTTCCTTGTTTTGTATTAATTACCGGTTGGACCGATGACGAGTTCGTGATCTCCAGCCATGATTTTTTGCATGAGTCGGAATTTGTTTTGCTGTGACCAATCCGATGGGTTCCCAAATCGTCGGCTTTTCGCGTATGACACCACGGATTGATATCCCCCGTCGATATTGTCATCCGCCCATAATCGGAACACATCCAGAACATCCGCATCGGGATCGATTCCTCTTTTGAGTTGAAAAGTTTGGTTGTACAGATATTTCAATGCCATCGTGAGAAGCTTGGGAGCAGCTTTGTCCTGGCTGTCCTGGGCAGTCATCAGGACAGGGATGTGTTTGGTTGCCTCCGTCTTTGTGCTGGCCAGCTCATAGGTGATGATAGCGGCCATATAGTTCGCCGACCGGTCCTTTCCCGAACTTCGGATTGTGCATTCCACCACATCGATCTTGTGGATGGAGAATACAAGACCGTGTTTTATCATTGCATTCGTTACGGGGAGATAGTCCTCCTCAGCTGAGTACTCGTATCCCTGATGTTTGTTGGTTCCCGATTTGCTGATCGTCTTGCATTCATTCATTACCTCGATGATCTGATCGGCGATTATTTGTTGTCCTGTCATTGTCATTTTAGCTCTCCAAATGATGTTAGTATTTTGGTTGATAGGGCAATTATGTGTTTGCAATATCGATGAGTCTCCGATCGGTTGTTCCGCGGGCGGAGTCTCAGGTTGTAGTTCGGGCATGTGCAGAATATCGATTTGCTGGAAATGGATATTTTGTACAGCGTCAATACCATATCCGGAGATCCGGGGAGCGCCATGCCGGTGAAGGTGTTTGATGACTGGCTATATGTCGCATTGCGGATGATGACATCAAGCGCTTTAAGATGCCCGGCCGGATCGGATGAATAATAGATCCGATCAGCCAACCCGATGACCATCCCGGCTTTCACCGGGAGGTTTCTTGCGGCGATCATGGCCACACCAAGGGAGAATGGTTTTC
>CEUI01004285.1_pt1 | contig 25381 bp, 18 predicted proteins | sample 531411 | NCBI WGS metagenome assembly CEUI01 (sample SAMEA2622841, study PRJEB7988) | marine metagenome | isolation source: saline water (ENVO:00002010), including
GTTGATATACTTACAACTAATAGTAGATTTAAATATAATAATATTACTATGTATAAATATGTAGATGATGAATACATAGTAGCAAACAATTAAAATAAGGAAGCACAATATGAAATGTATGATGAGTGTGGATGGTTCTAACATCGTTAGAGTATCTGATGAAAAAGCGTCTAAATTATATGAAGAGGGATTCAGATATGTTCCAAAATCAATGTGGAAAGAAAAGGTTCGTGATGTAGAATCCACAGAAGAAGAAGTAACTAAATCACAGAAAAATAATAAATTATCTAAATCACAGAAAAGACATTTGAGAAAATCTAAAAAGAAATAATATATAATAATATTATTATATAATATATAATATATAATATAATAGTATATAATATAACAATATATAATATAATAGTATATAGGAGACTAAATGAAATTATCAGCTGAACAAATAAAAGAAAATTGGAATAAATTAATACAACTAATTGAGAATACATTTGAAGGTGAACGAAAAGAAAAACTTTTAAAAATGTACAAACATTTTGAAGATAGAATGATGTTCGCTCCTGCCTCAGGACAAGAACATTTTCATCTTTGTACACCAGGAGGTTATGTTCAACACATTTTAAATATCGTAAAATATTCTTTATCTTTCTATCAGATATGGAAAGACAATGGAGCTTATGTCGATGACTATACGGTTGAAGAATTAATCTTCGCGGCTTTACATCACGACTTAGGTAAAGTCGGTGACTTAAACGAAGACCATTATATTCCAAATCCATCAGAGTGGCATAGAAAAAACCAAGGAAAGATTTATACAAGTAATCCTGATTTAAAATTTATGACACCACCTGATAGAGGTATTTGGATTTTAAACCAGTTCGGAATTACAATGACAGAGAATGAGTACATCGGAATTAAATTAACTGATGGAATGTATGATGAAGGTAATATACAATATCTTAAATCATATGCTCCTGAAAGAAAATTAAAATCTAACATGCAACATATTTTACATCAAGCTGATATGACAACAACTCGTATTGAATTTGAAGATTGGTTACATGCTAAAGAGGGAATGGTTAATACGAGTGTTCCTAAAACAAAACAAGAACAAACAAAAGTTGACAATATGAAAAAAGCTTTTGATGAGTTGTTCGCTTAGGAGATAAATATGTGGTGGTTATTTTTTATATTATTTTTAATAATTAGTGTAGCATCTTCTACATTATTATTTTATGCTATGAAAAGAATAAATTTATATGAGAATATGTTAGTCGAGATTGAACAGATAATAAAATTCTCATCAACAAAAATGAAACAAGTTGATGGTTTAGGACATTATGAATCAGATGATGAAACACAATTTTTCTTTGAACAATTAAAGGACATGCAAAAATTATTAGATTCTATTTTTGTTAAAGAAGAATCGGAGGAGAAAAAAAATGGGTAGAAAGAAAACAAAAAATTATTATTGGACAGATGATACTGAACAAGCTATAATAAAATATAATAGTGGAGACTTGAATGAGAGTGAAAAGAATAAATTATATAATGATGAAATAGAATATCCATTTAATAAATTAGCAGAAAATATAATTAACACATTTAAGTTTACATACTTTGATGATGTATTTAAAGATGTTCAACACGAAGTTGTAGTATTCTTGATAATGAACATGCATAAGTATGACCATACAAAAGGTTCAAAAGCTTTTAGTTATTTTTCAGTCGTAGCTAAGAATTATTTAATATTAAATAATAATGCTAATTATAAAAAATATAAATCTCACGATTCAGTAGATGCCGCACGAGGATTACAATCACATACACCTAGTGAAGACCCCGCTATTATAGTAGAAGAATCAATTCGTTATTTCGAAGCCAAGACACCCGAAATATTTTCAAAACATAGAGATAGAGTTATAGCATATGCTATAATAGATTTAATGAAATCACGAGAGACAATAGAAGATTTTAATAAAAAAGCAATCTATATTCTTCTACGCGAAATGACAGATGTTGAAACGGCTCATATAACAAAAGTTTTAAATGTTTTGAGAAAACATATGAAAACACTTCAGAATAACTTCCATACACGCGGTTCCGTATTTCCGATATCTAAATTAGATAAGTTTTCTTAAAAAATATATATTTATTCATATAGGAGAATTTATATGAGTAAAAATGAAATATTTGATGGAAAATCTTTCGAAGACTTGACGAAAGATATATACGAAAACCAACAGAACAAAAAGTTACAATTAGATTTATTAATTCAAGAGATTCACGGAATGATTCAAACACTTGATGATGCCGTAATGGTTACACCTATGATTAAAGAACTCTTTGATGTTTCAGTAAAAAATGATGAGCATTTAGTTAAGTTAGCTAGTGTATGGCAACGAATATTATCAAAATCTGGTAATGAATCTACTGATAGTATGTTATTAACTGAAGCCGAAAAAGAAGATTTAATTAATGCTCTTCAAGAAGATGTGCATGACATCCAAAGAAAAAGTGAAGAAATTCAAGCACTCAAAGAAAAAAAAAGTCTAAATAATTATGAGTAACTATATAAATAGAGAAAATGATGTAACTGGTAAGGATTATATAATTGATAGTCCTGGTAGAATTACAGATTACTTACAATTTATACCTGCTACCGTAACTGGTGTAATAAACTCTGAAGAAGCTTTACTTTCTCAACCATCTAATGCATATGAAAGTAATTTAATAACGGTTCGTATGAGTATATGGACTGAAGATGCTGGGACAATGGGAGATGATTTAAGAAAAGCTAGACCATTAATCCGAGGATTTAGTGATAGTATTACGATAGATGAATCCGTATTAGTTACTGAAATTGGTGGTCAACTATATTATTTAGGTCCGTTAAATATAAAAAACAATCCAAGTTATAATTGGGATGATACACAAAAAAAAGATACTCTACCGAGTGATAGTAGTACTAAAACAACATCTGTCAGTTTCCCTACAGGAACAAAGTTCACTAGACTTAACAAAAATTTTAAAGTAGATTTAGATGACCCATCGGGAAAGATAACTCCATTTCAACATGCAGCTAGTGGAAATGATGTATTTACTGATTTATTTACTGATTTAACATTAGAGGGAAGACACGGTAATAGTATCAATATTGGTAGTAGAAATATAAATCCTCATATATTCATATCTAATGGAAGAAATCCATCTCAAATTGAAGAAAGTATTAATGATAGTTCTATCCTCGCGATGATTAAGAGTGGTACTATCAATCAACATTTCAATCGAGAAAAATTAGATGATTCTCCATATGAATTTAAATTAGCTGATGAAGAAATAGAAAGTCCTGAACAAACTATAAGGAATAGTTATTTATCAGCTTTAGGTCGAGGTCAAGGTATAGACGGAACAGATGATGAAGATGTAGATAGTACTATATATGAATATGCGTTACCACAAACAATATTAAATTCTGACCGTGTAATTATAAATTCAAGGAGAGATAACATATATATTTCTTCATTTAAACATATACATTTAGGTTCAGGTAATACGATGACTTTTTCAACTAGTAATAATGTTTTATTTAATGTTAAAGATACTTTTGTTGTTAATTCACCAGAAATTAAATTAGGTTCTCAAAATGATGATGAAACACAACCCATTCCATTAGGAGATACATTAGTAGAGAAGTTAGAAGAGTTATGTGACCACTTAACACAATTATGTACTGATATATCAAGTATGACACATCCAACCCCAGCTGGTCCATCAGGTCCACCAGTAAACGCAGCATCGTTTTCTAGTTTATCTTCTAAGATAGGTTCGACTAAAGGTGCTTTAGAAGATATATTGAGTATTCAAAATAGGACAAAATAATGCCATTAAATCCAATGACTTTGAAAAATGGTTTATTAGATGTATGTAAGAGAGCCGAAAGCGGTGAAGATGTATCCTTTGTTGATATGGTAGATGCTATTGAAAAATATGCATTGGACTTACAATATCCTCCTCCAGTAGGAGTTAGTGCTGCGGCCGCCGCGATGAAAGGTACTTTAGCTGGTATAACTCATCAAATGGGTCCTCAAGCAGCTGGAATGATTGGTAGTGCTTTTATTCAATTCGGTACAGCTGTAGCAGCTGGAATGCCTATAGGTGGAAGTGCTGTCTTTCCGACTATGCCACCACCCGGTCCACCCAATTTAGCATCTGCATTTTCAGGTCCTCAAGATGCTCAGTTATTTGCTACAAAATTTTCTACTATTGTTGATGCTTGGATGAGAACAGGTATGTATGACGCATTCGGTGTCATCACTCCTACAGGACCAGTACCCGGACCATCACCTTGGATGTAAAAAAATAAACAAATTTCTTAAAAATTTATATTTATATATGAATAGGTTTATACAACAGGAGGCCAGATGAAAAAATCAGAATTAAGATTAATGATAAGAAAAATAGTTAGAGAAGAAGTCGCTATGTCAATTCAAGAAGTAATAACTGAATTAAAACAACCGACTAATCAAATAACAGAACAAAAAGTTTCAAAACCGATACCGAAAAGACAAATTAGAAAAGAAAAACAAAGTTTTTCAAATAATTCTATAATCAATGATGTTTTAAATGAAACAGCTGAAGCGGCAGATGAATGGGCAAGTTTAGGTGGAGGAACATTTGATTCGGGTAGAATGAATGAAGTTATGGCTAGACAATATGGAGATATGGGAACTAAAGAAAGTAGTCAAGCTCATTTAGCAGCTTCTTTAGGAGCAGACCCGTCAAGTCCACCAGACTTTCTAACAAAAGACTATAGTCAACTTTTAAAGAAAGTTGATGAAAAGGCTAAACAGACTAGGGGATAACAATGGCATATGTGATAGATGACAATCTATACAATCCAGATGATTATGATGTACAATGGATAGGATTCCGTATACCGTTTTCTTTCGGGGAACCGGGTGATACAATGAATGATGATACTATGGATAATATAGAAGATAATCTAGAAAATTTATTTAATACAGAACCAGGAGATAGATTATTTCATCCGAAATTAGGTGTAAGTTTTAGAAAACATTTATTCGAGCAGATGGATAGAGATTTAGATGAATGGCAAGCAGTCGTTAAAGAAGATATAGAAACACAAGTTAAACGGTGGATGCCTTTTTTATCTGTAGATAGAGTTAAAGTATCTGAGAGTCCAGATAGAAATCAATACAGAATCGCAGTAGATTTTCACATAACACGAAATCCTAAAATGTTTAGTTCAGTAGAGATAACAACCCCAGCAGGAGCTTATTAATGGCAAACAATACTATACAAAATGGATACTCTCAACAAATTACAAATTATCTTTCAAGAGATTTCAATAAATTAAAACATTCTTTAGTAGAATATACTAAAACTTATTTTCCTAATGTATACCAAGATTTCAATGAAACATCACCAGGTATGATGTTATTAGAATTAAATGCGTATGTTGGAGATGTTCTTAACTATTATGTTGATGATTCTTTTAAAGAAATGATGTTACCATTAACAGAAGACCGAAGGAATCTGTTAAATCTTTCTAAAGCTACTGGTTACAAACCTAGACCAGTTGTTCCTAGTTTTGTTGATTTAACTTTTGAATTGATAGTCGATGCCGATACATCAGATTTAAATAATGTATCAGCTAATGCTAGTCAATTTTTAACTTTAGATGCTGGAGTTAGAGTTCAATCGACATCTAATCCTGATATATTTTTTGAAACTCTACAACCGATAGATTTTAAAACTAGTTCTTCTATCGATGATGATTTTAAAATAGATTCTATCGATGCTGATAGTGGTATAGTAGCTAAGTTTAAAGGGAAACGAAAAGTTATGGCCGTTTCAGGAGAATCTAAAACTACAACTATTCAAGTAGGTACAGCCGAACAATTTAAAAAAATAGTTTTACCTGAAACAAATGTTATAGAAATATTAAATGTAACAGATGATAATAATAATGTTTGGTACGAAGTAGACTATCTAGCACAAGAAAAAGTTCCTATTTCTACTTATTATGCTCAAGACCCTAATAGAGTCAGTGCCTATACAGACCCAAATGATTCTAACTTACCTGTACCATATAGTCTTTCGTTTATCAGAACTACTAAAAGATTTACAACAGAAATGCAAGAGGATAATAGAATGGCTTTAGTGTTCGGTAATGGTATAAAAAGACAGGGACAAACTTTTGAAACTACTTTCTTAGATATAGAACAAGAAGGTATCAGTTTACCTAAAACTAATTTTTCTCCAGAACCTTTGAATACAAGAGTTGGTCAATTCTATGCATCGTTAGGAGAAGCTCCCGCTAATACTTCTTTAACAATAAAATATAGAGTTGGTGGAGGTAGTGTTTCGAATGTAGCATCTAATGATTTAGTTACTATTCAAAGTGCGACAACAATTCCAGCGAGTTTATCAATAAGTAACTTATCAGTTAAAAATGAGACACCATCACAAGGTGGACGAAATTCAGATTCTGTAAGTGAAATACGACATAGTGCGATAGCTAACTTCGCGACACAAGGTAGATGTGTAACTAAAGAAGACTATGAAGCGAGGGTTATGTCAATGTTACCTAGATATGGAAGTATCGCGAAAGTATATTGTACAACGGGAGGTGAATTGTGGTCTCAGGATAATAATGATTTAGTGACTAGACTGAAAGACTTGATGAGTGTAATGATGACACGAATGTTAGATGCGGGTCAAGGAGCATATGCATCTCAAGAAGATGTTAAATCGGTAGATTTATCTGATTTATTTACTGATTTAGTAGGAATTGATAATCAGTATTTTACGGCAAATGATAAAGATGAATGGTTAGCGAGATATGAAACTTTAAGACAATTTACTAGTAATAATAATAATTTACCTACCGTAGATATCTATATTCTTTCGTATGACTTTAATGGTAATCTATGTTTACCGACGGCATTAATTAAACAAAATATAAAAAATTATCTAGCACAATTCAGAATATTGTCAGATAAGATTAGATTAATAGATGGTTACATAATAAACTTTGGTGTATTGTTTGATGTGTTAGCGTATCCTAATTATGACAAAAATATTATTAAAGCTAAGTGTATTGAAAAAATTAAAAAACATTATGATATTAAAACAATGCAATTTAAAGAAATATTATACACTACAGAAATACAAAGTTTATTAACACAAGTAGAAGGTGTTAAAGCAGTAAATGATGTAATTTTCACACAGGATAGAGATTTTTCATTACCTGAATCTTCTCCACAAGCATTTGATAATTTACTATATAGTAAAACTATAAACATCGATGGTGAGACAATTAATATTAATGACAGAGGATATGGTAATCTTTATGATTTTGAACAATTTTTCAATATAGAAAATGCACCTCAAGGTAGAGGAGTAGTATTACCATCAGTAGACCCAAGTGTTTTTGAAATAAAAAATATGGATACTGATATAAAGGGGGTAGTTAGATAATGCATTATTTCATTTTTCCTACAGCAGATACATGGATATCAAGTGGTTCTAGTCACATAGATGGTACTGATTTCAAAGACCAAAATTTTGGTAAAGACCAAGTATTAGAGATAAAAAAAGAATTTTGGAATAAAGCTTTTGATTATCCTACAAGAACATTAATTACATTTGCGGGTGAGGGTTTTACAGAAATGTCTCAATCAATAGTAGATGGTGATATACCAACTGATGCTAAATTCTATCTTAGAATGTTTGAAGCACAAGGTAATACAGATATGTCTTTAGAATATACTTTAGGTATACAACCAATCTCACAATCTTGGATAGAAGGGACAGGTAAATATCTTGACGACCCTAAAACAACAAATGGTGTGAGTTGGGATAATAGGAGTTATCCAGATGGTGGTTCAGAAACTGAGTGGGTAACAAAAGGTGGTGCCATTTATTATAAACCATCTAGTGTATTAGTACTTAGTGGTTCAACACAAGCTTTTTCAAATGAATCACCTGATGTAAATGTTGAAGTAACTGATATGGTGAATATGTGGTTAAAAGGACAAGAAAATAATAATGGTATGTTAATTAGATTCAATGCCGGTTCAGAGACAGATGATTCAACTTTCGGTAAACTTAAATTTTTCGGTAAAGATACTCATACAATATATGCACCTCGTTTAGAAGTAAGATGGGATGGTCACAAACCAGTTACTGGTTCGAACACAGGTTCCTTAACACAATTAGATGTTTCAGGACAAGTAGATAATCATATTTATACTATAGCTTGGAATGATAAGTATAGAGAAACAGATAAACCTAAATTTAGAATTGGAGCTAGAAAACAATTTATACAAAAAAGTTTTTCAACATCATATAATACAATATCTGGTTCTTTTATACCAGAGGGTAGTGGTTCATATGCGATTGTAGATGTAGCAACAGGAGAAAAGGTTATTGACTTTTCAGACAATTCAAAATTATCTTGTGATTCAAAGAGTAATTATTTTATTGAATATATGAATGGACTATTTCCAGATAGGACTTATAAAGTATTAATAAAAGTTAAATACAATGATGGACAAGAAAGAATATATGATAATGATTTTGAATTTAAATTAGTGAGATAATAAATGGCTAATCAATATAAAAATCTAGCTACTTTTAATGCATACAAAGATAGAATATCAGAATATATTTCAGAAGAGTTAGTAAAGACTCAGAACTATCTTAATATAATGCAAAAAGTTGTAAGTGGTATAGGTTACACACCAGAACCACCTGAAACTAGACAACCAGTTTGGTTTGAAGATTATGATGCTAATAATGATGGTCGTATTGATGATACTGATGTTTTACTTTGGAATACAAATAATATCAGACCAGATATAGCTGAAGAAATACAACAGATGTTAGATGGTACGATACCCTTTCCTCCACATCATCCGTCACACGATTATATGCACATGCAACGAGCGGGTGGTATATTTCAAAAAACTTTAAAAGATGGTAAAGTTTTTGTAGGTAGAAAAGTTGATGAAATAATGGTTGCATATGATGATGAGTTTTCTAGTCAACCTGAAGATGTATATATTATAGACTATATCGCATATAGATTGGGGGGTAATGAACCTAAGGATGCTATAAGTATAGGTATATTAGACCCTAATGATGATGGTAATCCTGAGTGGCACTGGTTACCGACACCTATTCCTTATCTTATTATAAATAATGATGAAAAACTAGTATTAGCTCCTGATAGATTACAATTATTATTTGAAGGTACGGATTGGCAAGATACAGAATTAGGTCAACATAATAATCTAAATAATAGTTCAGACCCACTAGCCGCATTTGAAGCTGAACTTCAAATCCATGGTTTTAAAGCTTTTACTAAAGATGATTATAAATTATGGGATAATACAAGTCAATATTTACCTGTAGGTCTTAAAAGAAGACCCACGAGTAGAAAAATCTTAGAAGATTTAGTTGATACAGAAATTGTTGAACTATTACCTGGTGATTTAAATGAACAGATAGATAGATTGTTCGCGTTATGGAATAACATAAAAGATAAAATGCCTGTAGGTTGGAAAGAAACATCAAATATTAATCTTATATCAAATGGAGATTTCGGTGGAGGTATAGGTCCAGGTGATTATATAGGTCAAAGTGACGATACAATAATTGGTACGGTAGTGAAAGAGAATCCAGGATTTTCACCGTATGTATTGAGGACTTCAAATAATAGTACAGACTTATATTATAATATAGAAATTCCTTTAGCCGATTGGCAAGCGGGTAATGATTTAGTTTTATCTGGTTGGGTAGCTAAGGGTCCAGGTTATCCTCAGCAATATACACCTCATTTTTTTGGAAGACGGTGGGAATGGATGTATAGTAATGAAGAAGTAGTCACTACCGTACAAGAACAGGGTAATAATTTATATGGTACAATAGTAGATGATTGGACAGAAAATGCTGAAGAACAAGAATGGCGAAGATGGAAAAAAGGAATAAGTATTCCAACAGCACCAGCATCATCAGACCCCAACGCAACTATAATTAGTTGTAAATTAATTTGGAAATTAGGTAAAGTAACAGATGATTTATTAAATGATGAAAGTACTAGTTTTAGATATTTTACTGGACTCAGAGTAGAATATGGTGATAATTTAAATGATAGTAATTATATACAACTAACTAATCCATCACAAAAAACTATTTTAAAATTAGCGAGAGACATACAAGATTTAGTAAGTCCTGGAAATGTTCCTATTTTTTCTACAAATAATGTAGAAAATCTTGTAGATGCTCAAAAGATTAGTGGTATTTTAGAAGAATTATTTTTAGAAATAAAAGAAACTTTATCAAATCTTTTAGAAGAATTTACATCACAATCTGCTGGAACAATAAATCAATTATCATCTACATTCGGTAAAGCTATAGAACAAGCTACTGATGAAGACCAAACTTTAAGTTCGTTAGACCAAAATTTTAGTGTAACTTTACAAAATTTTTTAAATAGTATAGTTACATATAATAATTGGAATTGGGAAAATAATCCAGATGTAGGTATACCCACAGAACAAGAAATGTTAGATAATAATATCACAATCGAATCAGGTTTTGTCCATCAAATAACAGAATTAAAAGCCAAAATAGATAATATTGAAAATTGGATAACTGCTTTAAATGCTGTTGAACAACAACCATATATAGATGTTAATCCAGAAGATACTTACGATGATGCATCATATAATGCGGGATATACAGCTGGTGAGACAGCTGGTTACGATGCCGCTTACGCAGAATACGCTGGTATAGAGGTAGCACAAAGTCAATATGATATGAACTTAGAATTGTTTGATTTAAATAATGATGGTATAATAAATTTTGAAGAAATACAAATGTTACAAGATACAAGTATAGACCATATTTGGTTAACAAGTACAGACCTTCAAAATCCGTATCGTACTGACCAGCAATTTTATATATCATTTTATAATCCGTGGGAGACAGATGAAGATGACGGTGGGATATTTAATACTGAAGACTATATTGTACAATATCAATATAATAGACAGATTTTAATAGATATTATTCAAAGAATAATATCAGGAGATGCTAACAAACATCCATATTCATTTGAAAATAATAATGAAGTTGTAGATACAAAAGATGTATTTGCTTTGTTATCATTGAGACCTTGGATGATGGCGGACGGATATGAAGGTGGAATGCGATGTCATTATGAATATGGTACTTTTAAGAATTATGGTTTAGTACCTGTTGTATTAGATATGATGAAAGTAATGACAAGAAGAGCTATAGAAAAAGGTTGGAGTCAACAACATCAACTTATTAGTCCATATACATCTAAGACGGTAGGTACTAGAATGACTGATGATATAACAATGATGTTACAAAATTTTGATAATGTGGCGATTAGAAATTGGCATAATTATGCTCCATTTGAAGATGGTTCAAATAGTTGGCTTTGGGGTGGAGTAGTAGAAGATTCTTCTGACCACTCAAGTCAAGATGGTTCAGATGGTCAAGGTCCTGAATCAATGATGTTCTCTGATGATGACATTATGCATACTTGGGCAAAACACGCTAGAATTACTGGAACTAATGGACAACCCACAGAATGGAATTTATACGCGGAACTAGACCCAGTAAACACTTTTATGGAAAATTTATATGGATGGCCTGGTCTAGAAGCAGCGTTAGACACTACTCCACCATACGATGCTATCAATTGGACTTGGCCTTATCATCCGAATGTAGAATATGATGGTGATGGTGGTCATCACGGTGAAATATGGGAAAGAAGATGGCATCCTTATACTTTCGCTCAGCCATTTACGGTTGAAGGTTCAGACCCACTTGATGATGCTCATCACGAATACGATGATATTAGGACTGGTTGGGTACCACCTAATACATCTGGATTTATAACGAATTATCCTAGTTATGATGATAATTACGGACATATATACATATGCTTTAAAGATATACTATCTGCTATGTATTTATATCATCCTAATGTTTATTATCGTACTGATATTTTAGCAAGAGGAGGACCAGGTTCTTCTGAAAATGTCTGTGGACATATGGAATGGCATGATGGTAGAGGACTACCACAACTAGTTATTGAAGAGATGATACTTCAATATACAAAAGACCATTTATTGTGGACACAATATCCAACTTGGGATGCTAAATTTCCTTTCCCTGATGATGATGATGATGATACTGGTCATGGAGATGGTGAACGACATTGGGAGAAAAGTAATGCTGAAAATCAATGGGGTCCTGGTTGTTTTAGAGCTGGAACAAAAATTAATACACCTGATGGATATAAAGTAATAGAAGAAATTAAAGTAGGTGATATAGTTAAGTCTTATGATATTTATAAAAAAGAAGTTGTAAATAGAAAAGTAATTAAGACATTTGTACATTTAGATGATACTGATGGATTAATACTAAACAATAAAATAAATACAACACAAGAACATAGATTTTACACATCAGAAAATAAATGGGTACACGCTAAAGATTTAAATATAGGTGATAAGATATTAAATATAGATGGTTCATATAAATCAATTGAATCTATTGAATTAGATTCAGAAGCGTATACGGTATATAATTTTAGAGTTATAGGAACAGAAAATTATTTTGTTGAAGATATTTTAGCACATAACAGAAAAAATGAAAATGGTAACATTGGTCAATACTAGAGGAGAAAAAATATAATGTCAAACTTAATAAATATATATGATGATGACCAAAGTGAATTGATTATTGATAACACAGATTTTGACCCAACAAATACTAGAATTTTCCATAACTTAGGTGAAAAACCCGTAACACTAAATAATCCAGCTGGTGTATGGTCAGAATTTAATACTAAAGCTAATAAATATCAAAATGCATCATTTGTAGAATTACACATATATGATGAGGGTGACAATTTTATATTAACTTTAAATAGTGGAAAACCTTTATTACAACAACCTAGTACAGGTAAATTTTATTTCGGTGATTATCATATATATAATGATACATATATGACAGGCATTAAACATACAGCATATCCCCACGAAGAATTAGCATTAGTAAGAGATACACAAATAATACCATATCCATTTGACCAACTTACTCCCGGTGATGAAAAAACAGGTCAGAGGTATGCTATTAAAATATCCGAAATTTTTGAGATTTTAAAAGTTAATTATAGTCTAAAAAAAGATACAAAGTTCAAATTTAAATATGCAATATTCGGAGATTTATTTTTACAAGCAGCTACTCATTTTACAATAGCAGCTAGTGATAATATGGATATTGTAGACCAAGATGAGCCATTATAATGAGTAGTTTTTTTCCACAATTAACTCCTTCGGGTATTCGTTTCTTCGTTAAGAAGATAGCTAATTCAAAAAAAGAAGTACAAGTCAGTATTATTGATAATTCAATAACTTCATATGAAACTGGAATGTTTAGCTGGTTTAATTTAACAACAGGTACTGAACATACTAATAAGACACATCTTTATAATATATTTACTTCTTTAGCTACCACATCTAATTGGGCTATTAACCAAAATGAATATGAACTTGTAATTTCAGTTGGAGAAGGTAAGTATATACCTATTTTAAATTCTTTATTTGTTCTAGACCCAGCTGCAGATAATAGTGATGTGAATGGTTATCATATGGTATACAAAACAAATGAAGCTATACCAGCCACGATTAAGAAAAATCAAACTATAGATATATTAATATTAAAATCTGAATATTTAAATCAAGAAGTATTTTATGCGGGTAAACGACCACCCATTATTAAAAAATTCGGTAATCCGTTAATAACAGATTATTCTCAAACAATTCCATATCAAAAAGAAAAATTAGTTGAAGATTTTGAAAATTTTAATGAACTTACTGGTTCAGTAGGAAAGGAAAAATTAATACATACACTTTCTAGTTCTCTTCAAGAAAGATTAGTTGATTATTCAGATTTCAAAAATTTTGTACATTTTGGTTCAGCTGAACAAAGAATTAAAAATTATAAAACAAAAGTAGCTGATATTGAAAATCTTCAAATTAATATTTCTAAGTCTTTATATACAACCGGTCAAAGTGACCCTGATACATCTGATTTTAATCCGTCAAATCAAGAATCTGTAACATCAATTCGTAGTCAATATTTTAATGAACTGCGTACTATACTTAATGGTTTTACAGATTATGAAAAGTTTTTATATTATGATAATCAAATAAACTTTACTGGTTCATCACCTGGTATAGGTATGAACTATATTGAATCTGAACCGTTAGTTACATCAGATGCTATAGAGAAGAAAGCTGATTTCGAAGGTTTTCCTTACGCATATTTTATTTCTGCTTCTACTGATAAAGAAGTAGCATTCACAGCTGGTAAATATATGGCTGAGGGGAACCATTTTAATAACCAAACAGGTTCTTTCTATTTATCATTTTTAATGAAAGCATCTGGTTCATTTGACGAGAGATTTAAACATATTAATACTCAAACAAGTTCTCTTGTTAATTATCCAGAAAATAGTTTAAATGTTAATAATATTTTAAAACCATCATCAACGGGTAGTGAATATCGTAGATATGTATTTGCAGCATCAGCATCATATTGGTTACCGAATACTGGTTATCAAATCAGTCACCCTGGAGGTAATCCAATAACTGATTGGAGTAGTGATAGTAATCAAGTAAAAATAATTAAAGAAGGAACTTCAGTTACTGGTTCTTTAGTTCAAGGATTTGGTGATTATGCTAATTTACTTACAACACCCGTAAATGCAGGTGAAAGTATTACTGGAAGTTTTGTACCGAAAGGAGATTTATTTAATATATCAATAAAAGATACAAGTATAGGTAAAGCTACTTCTGCTGTTGTAACTGATATTAAAGTAACTAAAACAAATCCACTTGATTTTCTACCATTCGCTATTCAGTATTCAGTTTCATCTTCAACTTTCAATAATTGGTATGATGGTATATTATCTTCAGCTTCTTTTTTCGATACTCATAATATACATAGATTATATAATAATATTCCTCCTACTTTCCAAACAATGGATACAGAGACAAGTAATAGAGATATGTTACAATATGTTGATATGATGGGAGAATTTTTTGATGAATATAAGGTATTAATTGATGATTATTATAGAGTATTTGATTTAGGATTTTCAGATTATGAAATGGTACCACCGAAATTTAATGCATTACTAGCTAATTCTTTAGGTTATGATTTCCTTTCAGAACAAAGTGGTAGTATTTTAGAAAAATTTGGTCTATTTGATTCATTCAGTTCTGAACAAAAAGAATACAATAATAAACTTTTTAATAATATATTAAATAATATTCATTACATTTATAAATCAAAAGGTACTGATAACAGCATCAGAGCTCTTTTGAATTGTTATGGTTTACCATCTAATGTTTTAAAAATAAAAGAAACAGGTCAAAATCTTAAATCATATGAGCAAACATTTTTATCTAATGATACACATTTAACAGCTGTAAATAAATTATCTGAGATGACTGGTAGTGTTAGTTTCGAACAATATACTGAAGCATTTTTTACTTTAATAATGCATCCGATGATGAACTTGACAACAGAATGGAACTCTTCTAATGTTATATCTCAGTCAGCGGTTGAGGGTGTATTTAAAATGGAAACTACTCCGAATACTATGAGTTTATTTTCTAGTAAAGTTACAACTGGTGGAAATGACTTGTGGAGAGTTATTGTAATACCATCAGGTTCAAGTCAACCTAAAAAGGCAAAAGTTAAATTTCAATTAAATAAGTCAAATAAAGGAGTATCTCCTATCACAACACACGGAGACACTTATTCTATAGAAACACCTTATTTAGATATTCTTGATAGTAAATTAACTAATATTTTAATACAAAAAAGTGCATCATTGGCTAATGCATATCCTAAGACGGGTACTTATGATTATGAACTAATAGTAGGTAAGTTGGATGGAGAACGACTTAAATTTGTAACAGGAAGTAAAATACAAGTTGCCGGTGGAACATTGGCTGGAGGAAGAGCTAATCAAAATTGGCTTAGTGGTAGTATCAATCAATTTTATATTTGTCCAGATTATACTGGTTCAGTAGCGGAAGTAAGAAGTTGGAAAGAACCTCTTTCAGTCGGAGCATTTAAACAGCATGTTTATAATCCAAAAAACATTGTAGGTAATCATTTCTCAAGTTCATTAGATGATTTAGAGTGGCATTATTATATGGGTGAAAATTATAAATCAGGTTCAGATAAGTTTGAGGTAATTGATGTATCACCAAATACTCCGGACTATACAATAGTTGTTGATAAAAATTTATTTAATTCACAATCATTTTGGTATGATATGACTACTATTGAGACATTTAATTTTCCATTATATGGTAGTGGGGCAGGTACTTTAGTTTATAATGAAAACTCAATTTTAATACCAGATACATTTACATTAAAAGATGATTTGAGATATGACCAAAGTGTTATAAAACAAAATCACGATTTATTAAGTCACGATATAATTAATACACCACAATTAGATTTTTCCAGGTCTCCACAGAATGTTATTAACGATTTCTTAAAAGATAATTTGGGTAATTTAGATTTTAATGATTTGTTCGCCGACCCTAGAGATGAGTTTGAAGATTCCTATGAAGCCTTAGATAAATTTAATCATAACTTAATTAATAAATTTGATATATCAATTAATATTAATAAATTTAAAAGAGGAGTATCAAGAATATTTAATTCATCACTTATAGAAAGTACTAAAAAAATGTTACCGGCTAGAGCGAAGTTAATAGATGGACTCGTTTTAAAACCAACATATACTGAACGAATTAAAATAAAACCATTAAAAGAAAGACCTTCTGTTGAAAAGTTAGGTGACAATGAAGGAGTATTACCAGATACAAGTTGGACTTTTACACCCGGAGAAGAACATAAACCATATGCATATTCATTTAATGATTTAGATGCTGATTTTGAAGAGACTTTCTATCCATGGTATGAGAATAAAGGTGATAGTACAGGTATAATTTTAGATGCGAGAGAATATCCAGATAGAATATTTGATGACAGACCGGAATTGTCTTGGGGTACTACACTTAATGATACTCATTTCGTTAGTCATTTAGATGCTGGTATAAATAATGATTATAATACTGGATATTATGAAACTCAAGATGTATTTCATATGATTGGAGATATTGAATTTATATCTGGTTCATTACATTGGGGTTTACCTCAAATTGATTATATGAAAGATAGTACTTTTAAAAATAAAAAATTATTGAAAACAAGTGATGCTGTAGCTAGTAGAGAATTAGGAACTACTTTACAATATGTTTCTGTAAATAGTTCTTCTTATTATGGTAAACTAATTGATAATGAATTTAGAAGACCACAAAATCATCATACAACTTTTGGTGGTCATAGTCATATGAATTTAGGTAGAATATATGAAGGATATCAACATCGTGGTGATATAGACAATAATACTTATTCTAATAATACTAAAGTTTCTTATGTTGCTCCAGCTGTAAGTGATTTGGCACATAAAGTAGTTGTACCTAAAGGAGCGATGACTGATACAACAAGTAAATTAGCATATGAAGATTTAACTACACAGGCATTTTATCGTATACAAATTGATAATAAAGGTAAAGGAAAATTAAAAGTTATTAGGAATGATGAGATAGAAGGTACCGCATCTTAATTTTTTTTAACATAAAATGAAAAAAAACTATATTTATATATGAAAACATATATGCAGTTAAGTTATAGTACATTTCATAATATAGGAGAACATTAATGGGATATTTAGATAATTCAACTATTGTAGTTGATGCAGTTTTAACAAAAGAAGGTCGAAGATTATTGAGTGAAGGTCAAGGCCTAGATATTCAATATTTTACTTTATCTGATTCCGGTATAGATTATACTTTATGGAATCCAGACCATCCAAGCGGTTCAGCTTATTATGGAGAAGCAATTGAAAATTTACCATCTTTAGAAGCTTTACCTAGAGGTCAATTTTATATGCGTAACAAACTAATAACTTTAGGAAAAGGTGTTACGAGTATACCATATTGGGAAGTAAATGGTAACACAGATTTACAGATTATACCAATAAAAACATCAGATGATAGTGACCCAAATACAGGTACATCAGATAATCCATCTTATTTAGGTGTAGAAGTTAACTTTGAAATAAAAGGTAGTACTGGTGAAGGTAATTATCAATTAACAATACCAAATGCTACTGCTTTAAGTAGTATTCAGGCTGGTGATTGGGGTAATAATACTAATAACAATTGGCAAATAAATCCATTGAGTAACGAAGATGGTCAGAGTGTAACTTATCTTCAAAATATAGAAGCGGCTGATGCAGCATTTTATAATTTACAACCTGGAAGTAATCAATTTTCAATTAGATTTAAAAGAACAAATGTATCAGCTGTAATGGATTGTTCACTTATTAGTCTACAGACTGGTATAACAAAAACTTTTAGACTAGATATAGAAGCAATTTAATAATTAGGAGAATAATACTATGCCAAATCATTATGGAAATGCCGGTGGAAATAGAGGAAGAGGAAATCTAGCTTCTAACACCCAAAGATTGAATCAAGGAGCGAGTCAAGGCACTGCATTCAGTCAACAAACTCAAGACCAATCTATCAATCTATCTTTCGGAGCAGCATTGTCAGTCGGTGATGTTTTGACAACTCAAACTAAAGTAACCAAAGGGTATTTTACTGGTGATACTGGCTTATTAACTGGAAATTTGATTCACACTGGAAGTTTAGGTTCTACTAATTTACCATACTATTATAATTTAACAAATAATCATCCTTTGTCATCAAGTGTAGCTACACAATTCGCAATAACATTTGGTCATAGAGGAGGTTCTGGTTCTCAATGTCTAGATGGTACTGGTAATGAAACTTTAGTTGGTCCTAGTAAAGCTATTTATAATCAATTAGCTACTTTAGTATTACCGGAAGGTGAAGTATCGGGTGGTTTCGAAATATCAAAACAAGGTAATCACGCAGAAACTGCAGCTGGTCCTTTAACAGGTCCTGATGAATATATTTATGCATTAATTGGTCAACGAGGTCGTTTTAAAGATGAATTAGATTATGGTAATTGGACATTAAAATTAAAAGGACAAAACTCTGATGGTACTGATACAAGAACATTATACTTAACTGATGATAGTAAAGATACAAGTGCTACCGTTAAAAATAGTATTTATGGTAGAAAATTTAATATCGTAAGTGGTTCAGTAGGTAATACAATAAGTAGTTCAGCATACAGAACATTTGGTTGGTATTATCCAGAAGCGGGTATGATGATATTAAGTGGTCACGAATTATCTGCTAGTATACCTGGACAAACAAACACCAAACATATGACTGCTAGTTTTGATGCATCTGTAACAGCTGGAACACATTTAACACATAGTGGCTTCGCTCCTAACTTACATAATGGTGGTAATCCACAAAATGCACTGAGATTAGCTACTTGTATGAGATATATTAATACTGCAGAACAAAGATTTAGAAGTGCTCAAATTCAAAACAAGAAAAGTTATTTTTTAACCGTACCACCATCGGCTTGTAATTTTTCCACTAACCCGACATTTACTTCTGGTTCAGCTGGAAAAATTCGACATAAATCTATGTATGGTAATCCGAATGTATTTATAACTACCGTTGGTTTACATCGTAGTGATGGACGATTAGTAGCAGTTGCTAAATTGTCATCACCAATTATAAAAAACTTTGGAGTACAGACAACGATAAAAGTAAACTTAACTTATTAAGGTTGGAAAAATGATATGGCTACATTTTATAAAGGCATTGAATATGTATCAAATCCACGAGAAAGAGTAGTTTATTACAAAAACCAATCATTTACTAATACAGATGAGGGTATTTCTTCCGTACAATTCAGGTCAGAATCTTTACAATATGAATCAGCGACTGGTTTAAAACAACATACAATTTCTGGTAGTCATTATCAGTTCGCAGATAATTTTTTAAATTCTGATAAAGAATCTCAATTTGATGGATATGTAAACATACATAGAAATAAATTTTATACATCAGGTTCAGTACTTTATATTCCTCAACAATATTTCGGAGAGCAGATAAAACCAAAATCTTTTACTTTAACTGATGACTCTACAGCTAAACAAGTAATAATAAAAGATGATGGAAGAGGTAACTTGTTTTCATCTAATGCACATAATTCAAGAAGTGTAAGTTCCGTTTCGTCTTCAGATAATTATGTAGGAAATATTCATTATCAGAGTGGTGTAGTTTTACTTACAGAAACAGCTTCGTGGTCAGGTTCTGGATTAAATACAACAGATATAAATTATAGTGATGTTACACGAGGTAGTTATAGAGTTGATTTTAATTCAACACAAACAATTACACAAAATGAAATAATTGTAAAGATTAAATCACACGAGTTCAACGCAACAGGTAATCAAAGTATTTATAAAAACCATGACGCGGTCAGGTCATCAGAAATAATAGAAAATATTTCTAAAAGTATAGATGATTTTTCACCATACGCAACAGGTATAGCATTTTATAAAGATATACCATCTGTTTTATCTATTAGAACGATAGATACAGGTGAGAGGACTATAGTATCAAAGTCATATGATGAATCGTATAATCCTATAGATGAATATGTAGGAGATGATGTAGTTTTTTATGTTCCTGAAACTGAACCATTAATGGTGGCCAAATTTCCTAGACCAATTAAAATAGATAGTACTGGTGATATAACATTAATTATTAGATATGATACATAAAAGAGAAAAAGATGGCACAAAATAATCAAAATCAACAAACTGATACTGGTGGTAATAATAATATAGATTATACAATAAATTTATTTTTACACGGAGTAGATGTAGGAACTATTGTAGAAATAGGAACAGCCAATTCATTTTTTGGTAATCAACGACTTACAAATGTACCTTCAGTAGAAGAATTAGAATTAGTTAGTCAAATAAATCCTATAAGTAGTGCACATCCACAGATGTTAAACAAATGTTTTCAATTTCCGGGATATCGTCTTTCTACTAATAGTGCAGATACTTATGAAGAATCTTTAATTAATCCATTAGGTGGTTATGGAGCTTTAAGTCATACTAGTTGGAACACTTATTTTGCTGATTCAAGTTGGAAATATGAAGGTAGTAATAGTTCTGTTTATTTTACAGCACCGGCTCAGAATAATACTTGGAATTGGACTACATATTTACAAGTTCTTTTAAATCACAATAGAATAAGTGGACTACCTATGTTACTTGATGAAAGTAGTCATTTAACTCGTTGTAAACAAATTATAAGAGGTGTTGGTAATGGAAATCCTCCATATGAGTGGATACCAGTAACTACACCATTAATAAAAACTAGAATGTTATTACGAGAATGGCATGACACTAGTTTACAGACAACAGACGATTGGGTAGAATTTTATTGGGTAGCACAATGTAATGGGCATGTTAATGGAATAACTGGAGACCCTACTACTGATTTTCGTTTATTAGATAGTTCTGGTACTCCTATAGAATTTGGTACTTTTCCTGGTATGGAATTCGGAGCTGCATTGACTGGTACATATACTAATCCAAATGGCCAAACTTTTGGTATAGAAGGTAACATATATGATTTATATCAAGTAGCATTACCATATGGTATGCCGAAATTAGTAATACCATTTAGACGACCTTTATCAGTTACTTTTGATGATTGTTTTGCGGACGGAGCTGAGTACCAAGGAGCACTTGATGGTGAAGGAATTACATTCGGAGATTTTTCAGAAACTTTAGGATTCAGACAACCACGAGTTTTCCCGTTCACTGGATTACATAATCCAACAGGACAAGTAACTGATGGCTTTCCACATAAAGGTTTTGCACCGGGTGATGAACCAAACGATGCTTTAATAAATGCATATGAGTCACAGGACAATTATATACAAGATACAGCTGACCAATGGGGACCTTACATATGGGGTATAGGAGAATTTTCTTCTTATCAAGATAGACACCGATTATTTGGGATAAATAATGGAAATCTTTCATTACAAGGATTTTTCATTAATGATTATGATTTAGCTAACATATACGAATATGATTCACATACAGGTTTCCCTATAAATCATAATGCAGATACTTATCAAGCCAATATGAATATATATAATCAAATAATAAATCATCCTAATATATCTCTACAAAATAAACAGAAAGTTTATTTAATGCGACAAAGATATGCTATGACTGCACTTGATGGTTGGGGACAAGCGACTGGTGGATTTTTACCATCTATACAATCAGTATTAGATGCGTATCAAATGAGTTCTGGATTAAATTCATCTAATAGTTTAATGATTGATATTAATGAAAAACTATGTCCATTAGGTCCTCCGGCACCAGCTGGTTATGACCCAATAGTAGGTCATAATTGGGAACAATTTTTTGGAATATCAGCTGATGAGAATATATCATTTTCAGATGGATATGTTCCATTTTATTTTTCTAATTCATTAAATTTTAATGTTACAGATGAAACTACTACAGATGGTTTTAACAACTCAGCTCTTATAAATAGTTTTAATAATTATTGTGCCGAACATTCTATTCAGATAAGTGGAGCAAATTTAACAAATTTATTCCATTTATGTCAAGAATTTGTAGATAGAAAAATATGGGAATGGTGTTTCGATGCATATGTAGTAGCTAGACAACTTTATAGTGGTTCAAGTCCAACACCAACTCCGACAGAATTATTCATATTAAGTGAATCTGGAACAGGAGCTATAACATTACAAATGATACAAGAAAATGAATCACTATCAGCGGCTGATAAAGATAAAGTTACTTTATTTAGATTAATAGTGATGACATTGTATAGTATGTGGTTACAACAATATAATAGTGAAAATGGACCCGCGTTTAATCATCCTAATCATTTATTCGCTCCGTTTACAGGTCAATGGTCAGAATCAGAAGGAGCGACAACTGAAGAACAAAGCACTTTAAATGATATTAGTTATCCACCACATGCGGCATGGGAAACTTATGTTGAGAATGGTTGGTCAGATTGGATAAAATTAGCTATAATAACTCTACCGACGAATTATGGTGGTATACAAATGTTTGAAACTTATAATTTTATAATATATTGTGCCTCAGGTGGAACAATATATATACCAAATGATACATATCAAGCTACACCGAGTGATAATTTCTTACCAGATGCGATGACAAGTGATGTAGATTGGGGAGTCTTTTATCAACCAATGGGATATATTCTTGAACCTGGATGGAATACTATCACTTACTATGGTCCCGATTTTACAGGAACAAATCCGTGGGCAGAAGCTGCTTATATAAATGAAAATTTTGATGGACTAAATGGTCAAATAGAATTTATTAATTTTGGTAGTTCTCAATCTTTAATATATTCATATGAATCTATTACTACTGATGAAGGTAACTTCGTCACAGGTTTCTATCCTTCGAGTGCAACAGGTGAAACTATTTTAAAATATGGTCAAGAAATACAAGTTAAAGTTAGTGAACAACAAGTTGAGTTTGAAACTATGGCATTCGGTAGTCCTATTGAAAATGTTTATAATTATTGGTTTAGTACGAATACTACTATGTATCAAATGGTACAAACTTTGATGATGGCCGGTTATAATGGTACAACATTAGATGCTAATGGTGATGGAGATATAACTTTAGCTGACGGAATGGCTATAGCTAATGCATTGGATGATTATAGACCATATCAATTTATTCAATGGGCTCAACAGATTGGCCAAAGTGATATTATATATCAATATTTTCCACCGAATGGTATGACGATAAATCCTTTAACACAAGATGAAATACAAGAATTTGGTTTACCTCCAATGCCAAGTTTATTTTACGCACCAGCTGGCTCAGTAAAAACATTTGACGCAATACAAAATTTAACACATAATAGAACACGAGGTTACTTTAAAGGTAATCCAGCATTGAATGAAATCGGTGCTACAACAATGTTAACAGCTACTAATGGTAATTCTACATTACCCAACTATGAAGGTACGAATGCATCACAGAATGAAATTGGAGCACGATACATTAATGGTAACCAAATATTTACTCAAAGTCGTAACCCAAGTAATGACCCATATAATTATGTTATTTTAGATGGTGACCCTAGTAACGCCGATTCAGAACCTATCTTTTCTGTTAGTTTTGGTCAAAGAGAGGGTTCGGGTTCAAGAGTTAGTGGAAATGGTAAATCGGCGGCATATGCTATATATAAACAATGGGCTAATACACTACTTGGTACGGAACGAGGAGAATTTTTCTCAATATCAGGTTCTTTGAGAGGTACAGATTTAGCTCCTTCAGATAATGTCAATAGTAATTCACCTATTTCTGATTCAAATAGAAATCCTGACGAATATATCTATGTTTTATCTTCTATTAAAAAAGGTGATGCTATTTTAGATAAAAATATACCAGATTGGCAAATAACTTTAAGTGGTTCCAATCTTACAGGAGGAGGAGCTACCGTAAGTTTTGTTAGTGATTATGAATTTAATAAAGGTGGTTACTATCAAAGTAATGGTTTACTAAGATATAATATAATTAGAAAACAAATACAGGGAGATGGTTCTAATCAAGGCTTAACGCCACCAAGTTCAGCTTCTTATGGTCATTTTTATCCAGATATGGGAGTTTGGGTATTCAATGAAATGGTAGTAAGACATTTTGGAGGACAAGGAAGTACTGATGTAGTTGATTTCAATAGACCTGGTAAATCTCATAATGGTTTAGCGATGAATGGAGCAGCAAGAAGTGATAAAGAATATAATAATGCATTAAAATTTGTAAATGCTCTTAGAAATAGAGGAACAAGTAAATGTATTGAAAGTTTAGTTTACCAAAATGAAGAAAACTTAAAATTATGTGTAGCTAGAATAAAGCCTGAAGAATTAAATTATACTTTGAATCAAACAAGATTAGAAAAAAATGGTAAATTAAATACTTTTAGTAATACTATGAATTATGAAGAAAATACTGATAATACTCCTACATCGTTTGCTAATAGTATTCAAATATATGATAAATATGGTTATATGGTGGCTGTAGGTAATTTAAGTACACCATTAAAAAAAGATTTTAATTCAGAAATAGTTATTAAAGTTGTAGTACCAACATAAGGAAAATAAAATGGTTACATTAGGATTAGATGCATCTACGACTTGTGTCGGATAT
>CEUI01064390.1_pt1 | contig 25374 bp, 5 predicted proteins | sample 531411 | NCBI WGS metagenome assembly CEUI01 (sample SAMEA2622841, study PRJEB7988) | marine metagenome | isolation source: saline water (ENVO:00002010), including
GATATATGTCTCCGTTGCTATCTAAACATTCCCAACAATAAGTTATGCCACCTTGGTAGCCTTGGTATCCTACGCTGCACGCTCCTTTGCAAAGGGATATGTTATCGTCGGCAACTAAATTATTTAAATCTATTTCAGAGGAAGAAATTGTTACCCCGGTGGCATTTACAGAAGTTATGGTTACGTTCCCTTGCGCTACGATTTCCCCACCTCTTTCAGCAGTCAAACAATATATTGCGCCATCTATAGCACATCTAAAATCTCCAGCCGCCGGACCACCAACATTGCCTACGTTATTATTTCCGGGCGGTGGCTCTCCTTGATTAAAGTTAGCGCCTGAACAAAGCTGAAACATTTGGGGACATTGGGGGTCATATTGATTTAAACGACCCATGTCGATTAACTCTTGTATTGCTTTGCCACCATTTAATCCGGATGCCGCTTCAGCATAAAGGCGCATCATATGGCACTGCTCGTGAGTAAACATCCCGGCATCACCCTCATATTTTCCCTCAACAAGACGTTCTTCATTCGTGGAATAATTCCAAGCAAGCTCATTATCTGTAACAAACTGAGCAAATGGACCTGTGTCAGTATAGTCCATAATATTTTGGATTTGGTCTTGGTAAGGAAACTCTGGACAAGTATCTAAACCGTCATCGCAGACATAACCTACCATCCAAGGCGGCCTTTGTCCGCCATATGCAAGGTAATCCCGCTTAGACAGGTTCGTTTGATAAGGCCAACTATGGCCGCACAAGCCCGGTCCTTTTTGTTTAGGAGTATCTGATATCCAATCATCATCAGTGCAAACATGGACTGAGGCGGTGTTAAGGCCGGAAGTCGGCCCCCAGTTATGGCCCAAGCTCAACCAGTGGCCTAATTCATGAAGGAATATCTGAGCTAAATAGTGCATGGGATTGAAACCGTCGTCGCCGGGAAGCCCATCGCTTGGCGCAGCGTGAATATCACCACAAAGCTTGCCGCAAACAAATCCTCCCCCATATAAAACGCCTCCAAGGCCAGCCCATCCTCCAGCACCTGAGGTCGGACCATAGTGTACGTTTATGTATTTTGTTGGCTCATAATAAGGAATACCGTATTCAGTACCCCACGCCCACGGTGAGCCTCCAAATACTATCGCCATTTCATCCGCCTGTCTAAATTGCATCGCAGCCGGATAAAAGAATATATTCGGCCATGCATATATAGAACCCCAATCTCCATGATTTATTGGAGCCCCCCCATTATCGCTCCACCACATTTTGTTAACTACATTAACTGTGCCATCTCCATGAGAACCTCTACACATATACATGTTTACCATATCTAACATGTGAGCAAAAGCTTCCCAACTAGTTTGCGGGGTAAATCCGCCATGTTGTGCTTGGTCCCAGCCCGGGTAAGAATCCGTGTCAGGGTCATAGAATCCATGTTTGCCTAAATCATTACCCCAAAAATCATTAAGGACTACGCCTACCCTTATGCAGGGCCAATCCGCTCCCCAGTTACCGTATGGAGTTTCGCCTTGGGGCTGATGAGGTGTTCCTGAAGCGCCGATGGATGCCGCAAGAGAATCGTGCTCAGGGCTCCCCGAAAGTATGAGTGGTAATTCTGATTGAGGATCTGTCTTGTTCTCAACAACGTTTTGCAATTCATATACGACTTTGTTTTTATCTTCAGAATATTTAGGTGAATAAACGCTGTTTTCTATCGACGCTTGCTTAAGCTCGTTAAATATTTTAGCTTGTTCTGGATTTTTTTTATAATGATCGTAACTAAAAATTTCTGCCGCACAACCAAAGCTGGCTATTCCATGATCAGCTTTATTGTTTAGATCTCCTAAGTGAACTGGATCATCTTTTGTTTTTTCTAAATCCTTTAAAACATCGTAAGGCTCCTTTGTGCTTGCGTACGATTTGTTTGCGTGAATTAAATCTGAAATATGATCTGGTAATTGTATTGAAGGCGCTGCTCCGCCCAAATTTTGAGCAACATCACTGATGTTATTATCCCAAACGAAATCCAAACAAGAAGAGCACCCTTGATATCCTTGATGCCCAAGGCAAGGAACAGGGTCAACATTATTTAAAGTTCCATATGGAGGTTCATTCGCGCAGTGATCTTGAGCGTCGTTTGCGTCTTTACCGTAAGTTAAATATGTGTTTCCGTTACCGTCTATACATTCCCAACAAAGAGCTTGTTGCCCTTGGTAGCCTTGGTAACCTTGATAACCTTGAGGCCCTATGCAAGGAACATGATTTGTATTATACAGGGTTCCATTCGGGGGTTTATTGGCGCATTCACTTTGAGCGTCGTCAGCGCTATTAGTATAGGTTGTAACCATATATATATTGCCATCTCCATCTAAACACTCCCAGCAATAAGTATGAGGACCTTGATAACCTTGATGCCCTTGATAACCTCTGGCTGCGCCGCAATATTCTGCACTTACCTTATTTAAAGTTACTGGACCACCTAACCAATTCGCTTCGCAATACGTTTGAGCATCTGTTTGTGAGCCTAGAAAATAATCCCCTTGAGCAACTTCATTTTCTACGCATTCCCAACATTCAAGCGTTGCACTTTCGCCCTGACACACAACAGGATTAGTATTGTGTAAAGTTCCATTGGGGGGTTCGTTCGCGCAGTGATCTTGAGCGTCATTTGCGTCTTTACCGTAAGTTAAATATATGTTTCCGTCACCATCTATGCACTCCCAGCAAAGAGCTTGTTGTCCTTGATAACCTTGATATCCTTTTGCACAAGCCCCAACACAAACCCAAACATCATCTAGATTATTAATTCCAGAGAATACGCTTGGATCAGATACGGGCTCTAAAACCAAGCCACTTTGTGGAGTACATGAAGCAACGCGGACTTCGCCTTTAACATCGTCACCCACCGACAAGCAAAGAATCATTCCTATTTCAAAACAATCACAATCAAAACCTGAAACCGGAGGAGAAGCGGTTGTTGTAGTGGGAGTCTGACAACATACACACTCTTCCCAAGCCCCTAGCCCTTGCCCTCCTTGGCCGTCAGCAGCTTCAGGATTTGTTTCCCACCATGTGTTAGCTAAATTTGCGTCAATGCATTTCCAACATTTATTATTATAACTAACAACTACGTTTAGCATCCAAGCTTGGCTTTGATATTCTTCAATCCAATTAAAATCTTTTGTGCAGCATGGGGCTGCGGTGGTGGTGGTGGTTGTTGTTGGATTTTGCCCCATACATTCACAATCGCTTTCTTGCATGTCGCAAGTGCCGCACTGTTGTAAAGAATACAACCCATCAAAACCACTGTTTGGATTTCTAAGGTTTTCCAGACAATCAATCATTTGATTTCTCTGGTCGTATGTCCATACGTTCATACATGCATCCACCGTATAATCCATGTAGTTCTCGAACATGTCAGGACAAGGCTCACTTGGCACAGTGTCGTGCGTTTCATCTGGGCAACCAGTATTTAATTGCTGAACTGGGGTATCGTCAAGTTCGTCTATCCAAATATGTTCTACGTTAAGATAGTGTCCGGCTTCATGAGTTAAAGTTCTGCCGAGTCCATAATCTGGATCAGCGTTCGGAGATCCGAGCATGGCATAGCTAGACATTGCTATTCCGTCTACGGCCAAATCGCCGCCGGGAAAAGTAGCGTAGCCCAACAATGCCCCATGTACTGGATCTACAAGCTCGGGCACTATCCACACGTTCATGAAGTTACCGGGTTGTACAACGTCAGTACCCCCATTTGATTCGTACTTCATTTCATGCCACTCTGTCCATGTAGATTGAGAGACTTGTTTCCTAGTTATGTTGTTTGTGCTCCAGACAAACTCTATACAGGTATCAGCAGAACAATCGTCCCACCTTGATCCATCTCTTAAAATCCAATTTGCTCCTGTATTATTTTTTCTAAAATCTTTATTTAATTGTTCTATCGTCTGTTGTAAACCAGCGCTTGAGATGTTGTTTGATGCTTCCGTGTATAAAACATGAAAATAAACATTTATCCTATAAACACAATTATTAGCATTTCTGGCTGCCGTTCTTAAGTTACCGGAAAGTCTTTGCTCTGTTTCAGATTCAATATCTACGTATTTTTTTCTTAATTCATGGTCTTTTTCTATGTCATGATTAAGAGCTTGAACTGATCCACATCTGCAAATTCCATTCGTATCTTTTGAGCAAGCGTGACGATCTATAGCTTTCTTTGGTTTAGGCGTAGCAATTTGCATTTGCTCAGGTGAAGCAGAAATAGAAGCCTTAGGTAAGGGAGGAAGAAGATCGGAGTCGCCAGACAACCAAGGTGCAGGGCCGTTTTCCATATTAGAAAAATCAGTATTTACTATCCTAGCTTTTGTCGCGGAGCCTCCACAGCAGGATGGTTTATATGCTTTAACAATTTTTGAAAATTCTTCACTTAATAATTTTGATATTGAACTGCTTGCGAATGAAACAACATAATCAGTTTGACCTTCGCACCCAGCAGTGCCACCACAGTAAACATCATTAACTCCAACAAAATACTGCCAATCGTCATCTCTGATGCACATCATGAAGCTTGTGCCTGTTTGGAGAGCGCCACCATGACAAAAATTCCCAGTACCAGCAAGGGCAGAGTGGGCATGGACAGATCTAAACTGTTGGGTTCCAGCGGCATACCAAGTACCGTGATTGGCGGTTTTCCTGAACATCACCTCGTTTTTTGTGTATTGAGAGATAATGCTATTTGAATGAACTGTATCCCTAAACAAGTTTAAGAATTTGCAATAATCTTGAGCGCTGGATACGATATCCCCCGGCCCGGGCCATTGAGGGACTGTGCCGCCAGTCACCGCATTTGCCCAAGTAAAATGATAATTATCTACGTGGGCGTAAGGGAAGTCATCCCAGTTATTGGGCGCGGTAGGAGGAAGCCATTCTCCCATAGAGCTTGGCCGAATGGTTGAATGCTCACCATAGTATGAGGTATTTATGTTGTAATCTACCCAAAAAAGAGTGTCCTCTGCCGAGTAAGGGGCATTAGCTGGTGGCGACACGGTCATCCAGCCTCCGGGTGGGGTTTCGCCCGGAAGTTGCCTCAGGTATTGCCACTCATTTACCTTTTTCTGTTGAGTCTGCGGCCACTCATCCGAATCAAAGTCTCCGTACCACTCAATGTTGGCTCCGAGAGGGTCAAAGAGGTAATTTTTACAAAATTGATGAAAATTGTTTAGGCCACCATATTTTTCGACTATTTTTGCTAGCAAGACATACGACCAATTACTGTACCATCCAATGCCGCTATTTCCACCGAGATTCGGGTAGTGCTGTAAATTTTGTTCGTTTAGCCATTGCGCATGCTCCTCAAAAGTTTCTCCAGTTTTTTCTGAATACCAATTATGACGATCAACTGATTCAGCGATGGAGTAAGATTGACATGCCCATTCATCGGCGTATCTAGCAATACCCCGATCCCAACCAGCACACATGTTCATTAGGTGTCGAACAGTAATTTTACTGATTCTATTGTCTTTAAAAGTGGGGCTTCCATTTAAGTCGTAGTAAAGTTCAGGAAACAAAGAAATAATTTTGTCAGTTGGCCTTATCCATCCCCAGTCGTATAAAACGCCTATTGCCGATGCGGTAATCACTTTTGAACAACTGGCTACCCTGTGCTTCGGAGAAGATGCAGTATCAATATACCATTCCGCTATATAGTCTGGATGAGTAAATGTAATATCATACTGTTTAACTCCGCACATGAACATGGATACCGTAGCGTTAGGTATACCGTGCTCTTTTAGCTCTGCGTACATTTTTTCGTTAAGAGTCTTAAATGCGGATTGTGGAATACAAAACTCTGAGTTGGCAGCAAAAATGGCGCAGCAAGGGCATTCTTCCCAACCCGTATCTACTGCTGGAGGCGTGTCGCAATACTCATCATTAACTAACTCTTCGTCAATTACTTTCCAACATTTTGTTTCCGCTTCTCCTTCGGAGTTAATATCGCTGTAATAAACTAAATCTCCTTCCGCATAATCTGTGCCATTTTCTCCGCATGGACTTTGCCATTCGTATTGAGGAGCACAACAATTCGGGTCTTCCGTGGTAGTGGTTACGATACCTCCCGTTCCACTTACTTCACTTCCCCACCTAAGTTTATGGCAAGCTGGGCAACCTTGATAACCTTGGTAACCTTGATGTCCGTCTGCGCCGTCGCCTTGATAACCTTGGTGGCCTTGGTAGCCTTGGTAACCTTGGTAACCTTGATAACCTTGGTGGCCTAAGCATGGTACAGGTTTGTCTACTAATAACTTACCCCCCGTTGTCCCCCCGCAACAATTTGGATCATCCGCATCCCCTTCAACTCTATCGGTTGCCGTATATCCTGCGTTTTTACAATCATCTATTAAAGCTGCTTCAGCTTGAGATTGCGAAGTTATGCATCCAAGTAACGCGTCCGCCTGATCAAAACATTTGTAACAGTTTACGTCTTTCTCTGGATCGCCTTCACATTCTTTAGTAGCTTCATCTAAATCGTGACCTCTTACGTAATAATCCTTCCCATCCTTATCTTCGCAAAGCCAACAAAAATCTGTTTTGCCTTGGTAACCTTTATAGCCTTGATGACCTTGAAAACCACGTTCCCCTTCTTGACCTCTCTCAGCGCAAGTGTTTTTTTTAGCTCTTGTCCTTCCGGCTATATTTGTATCTTCAAAGTTTATAGTTTGTTTAATGATGTCGGAATAAGGCCGAAAGCTGCATGGGTTTTTGCGGTTAAAGGAGGTGGCCGCGCTTTGCCCAGACCACTCTAAATTACAATCCGAATCAGATCCGTCATTCGCAAAGTAACAGCAGCCATACAAACTATTTATAACATTTGTAGTACTTAAACTTGTCCAAATAGGAAAGTAGGGGGTTCCTTCCGCACTGGTCCAAGTATATGAATTTCTAAATGTATTATAAAAACTTACGTTAAGGGAAAATGATCTGCCTCCATACAAGCCTCCATAAAAATCTGAATCATTTCCCTCCCATTTTATTGCGTTTGGATACGAAACGTGACCTACGTACTCATTGTTTTCTTTATGCCATCCGTTTTCAACGCTTTTTACATGTTCTTTGTCTTTTACTTGAATTGGGTTATATAAAGCTTGAACTTCGATTATTTCTCCCAGTTTGTAAGCTGGCTCAATCGGACCCAAATTTCCTTCCCAAGATTTGTCGTTCTTTATATATTCACAAGCGCAACATTCCCCCATGCTGATAGCTATGGGTTGAGAAGAGTCAAACATTTGACTACAATAAATTTTTACTTGACCGGGGCTCCCCTGAGAGACTATGCCTTTTTGCCTTACTTGTTGAAGTTCCCACGCGTCACCCCCTCCATTATCAGCGATTTTTATGTACCCCGTTAAACAAACTTCTTCGCCCTTGTTATATGTGTATGTTGAACCTGAAAATTCTATTTCCCATTCCCAATTAGTGGGAGAATATGATCTTTCTAAATTCGGCAGCGTCTGAGTATAATTTGTTATATCTTCCTGCCAGCCAAGAGGTACACTTTCATTTCCCAAAGAATTTATCCATCTTGAATTTCCATGAATATCTTCTCTGTAGGCATTACCCTCCCCAATAACATTCCCGTCTGAATCTAACCACCCCGCCCTTTTCCAAGGAGAAAGAATCATGCTTTCCCAAAACCCCGGAAATTCTGACCTCTTAAAAAATAAAGGATTTTTTCCTACTAGCGCGTCTTCTTCGTTTGCGTGAAGGCTAAAGCAATTGCAATCTATTACGTGAACATGCAAACCGCCTTTACCAATGGGGTTTTTATTTAGAGATTCTCCCGGCCAAGTTATTTTACTTATTTCTTTTTGGCCCTCAATTATTGAATCTCCGTGAGAGTAAAGGTTGGTATAAACTTCGAAACTCTTATCTTCTTTTTGTCTGTAAGCGGGAATGCTTGACCCTGCAACTCCAGCGCCCGGTTGTCCCACCGCTTTAAAAAGAACGCCTTCATGAGTGCCTGTAAATGAGATTCCCGGAGGGATTTTATATTTTTCAGAAGAAAGACCATGATTTCCTACGAACCAGTGCTCAACGGATTCACCGTTCGTAAGCGAATGTTCTCCGTTAGAACAAAAAGTATTAAAAAGTCCTTCTCCAGAATAAATGAGTTTTGCGTTAAGCTTCCAAGCCGTGTCGCTTTCTTTCGAAGAGCAATTATTCCCCCCTTCATTAACTACAATTTTTATATACCTTCTTTTCTCATCTAATTCATCTAATGAAACTTCGATTATTGGGCAATTACAACTATCTAAATCTGGATCACACCCACTGTCTGAATCAAATGCAATTGTCTCTGCGTCTACTGGCAAATTATTTTCTTGATTGCATTCATTTATAATGCTTTGCTCTCCGATTATAACAGTTTTTGTGTTCGGGTTAATTATGCTTTGGTTAGGTAAACCATAATTTAACGTTACGCTAAAATCTAAATCAATGTCTGGTTTACAATTTTCTTCATCATTACTTAGCTCTGCTTTAGAAAATGGATAATTATCTGCGTCAGCCAAAGCTATACAAGCATTGTTTGCGTTTGTTTGATTTGTTGCGGTTATATAGCCATAATCTTTTTGGACTGCTGCGTTAGCATTTGTTGGATCTAAGTTATAAGCTTTACAGGAATAACATGCCTCGTTTCCTTCTGGAGCCGTGTATTCCGCCGAACTATCTGAATAAACAACTTTAATCCAATCGGGTATATTAATTGGTTGAAATTTTATTCTTAACTTACCTTCACCACATAGATCGCTTAGTCCTTTTGTGTCAATGACAACCTGTTTCTGTTGCCCGTCTGCTCCGAAACCATTTTCTTCTGCGTCTTCGCATACAGAAATATCCCCAGACCCTAAAGAGTGACAATTATCAAGAGGTACTGTTACTTCATGGTGAAATCGAAAAGACCCGTCTTTGCCAAAAGGTGTCCACGCCCACAACTCTGCTGGTCTAGAGACTAAGAATTGTTGCTTTGTGTAGATGTCTTCTACTAGAAGAACTCTACTATAGAGATTGATGTCCTTGCAATAAGCGCCATTATAGCCTACGTCTTCGTGCAAGCCTATGATTTTGACTTGACGATACGATTCAGACTTTAAATTTAGCTCTTTCCAAGTTCTCATTCGATTATTCCACCGTATTTCCTCCTAATATTTCTATTTCTTCCGTAAGACTATTTGTTGTAGAGTCTGCCATCGTTGCCGTCATCTTAAGCTTTACCTTCATTTGATCATAATCATCAAACGATTTCCCTTTAATTGTTAAATACAGCCCCTGACTATTAGATATGCTATATTTTGTCGTGTCTTCGTAAATTCCCGGTCCATAAACCCCATATGGGTACGTATTTTCGCCTTGATTGCCCGTATAATTGCTATCGTTGTAGCTAATTACACTCCCAGAGAGACTATATCCCACATATATATCCCAAGAATTAGAAAAAGTTTTCTCATATTCTTCGGTTATTACCTGTGCGCTGGCGTGATAAGCCCCAGTGTCATTCGGGTCTAAGAATCCACCAAAAGTAACAACAGGAGGCTGGTTAAAATAAACTCCAGAATTCACGATATTTACAGATTCAACATGCAGCGATTCTCCTATTTCCCCTCCCATTACAGCGTTACCTTGAGCTTGAATATCGTTCCCCTGTCCATCGCTAAAAGTCACTGTTGGCGCACCTATATATCCTTGACCAGAATTATATACAATTACTTCTTTTACTTTATAATATTTACCTATATTTCCTTCTACGTATTCTAGAGTGGGGGAAACTTCTTGGAGAAGGTTTGAACCTATAATAGAAGAGTTATAAATAAATATTGTGCTGTTTTCACTATTGGTGCTGGAAAAATCATAATCATCAAGAGATCCTGCTCCCAATAAAGAAAGGGAATTTAAAACAGTTATAACATCTGCTTTTTTTGCTTGAATTTGTTTTTCAATGGATAGAGTGCCAATATTAGTTTTTAAATCTAAATTAAATTCATGATTACCTTGAATGCCAGCCTCGTTTTTAAAGGTAAAGTCTTTAGTCTCTTGAGGTAATATAGTTGTCGGGAAAGAACTTACGGAATACTTGTCCTTGGTTGTGCCTTGTAATAAGGCGCTGAATATTTCTAAAGTTCCATCTGTTGAGTTGTTAGTTATCTGAGCCGTAAAAGATTCTCCTAAATCTACAGAAGAAGGTAGTGTAAAGGCGTAGGGTATTCCGTCAGAATAAATAAATAGCTCGCAATCTAAGTTACAATTATTCGCATTAACAAAAAAATTTTCTATTTTGAAGTTTTCTTTAGCGGCTCCTCTAGCGATACTTACAGAATCAACAGTATAATCGTAATAGCTTTCAGAGATGTCTCCCGATATAGAGAACCTAGAAGAATCATCGTAAGAATGAACATAATACCCATTGGCATCATAAATTTTACCTTTACTGAATTTAAATTCGATAGACTTACTTTCCCCACTAAACCCAAAAGAAACTTCACCAGTAAGATTGCTGATGCTAGCATTATTCAACAGGAAAGATATATTCTTTTGTCCTGTTAATTTTCTAATATTGTTTCCTTCAAATTTCATTTTTATCTTCTACATTCCAACCTCTGTCTACGTTTACTTGAGGCTTAGGTATTCTTCCCTCTATTGCTCTTGGTCCGATCTTTTGTAGTAAGACATCTCTCTTCGGTAATTTCTTGGGTCTTGTTACGAACGTGAGGTCTGTCGTTATTCCCTCTGTGTCTAGAGTAACATTAAAAGCGGACAAACCGAAAGATGGTTTCATGTATTGTGTTAAAGTGTCGAATTCAGTTCCGTCTACCCTTACATCTATGCTTTCGTTTGTTGAGTCTGCACTTTGCGTGATAGCTTGCATAAAGGTGTAAAATTGAGGTAATGTTACCACCTCTTTTATGGGGGGATTTACCAAAGTATTCTCTACAACTAAATGTTCTACGTATTTGCCCCTTGAATCTACTTCTAAAGATTCCAAGTCTTGAGTAACATCCATGTCTACAATTCTAGTTTCCATAACGCCTCTCCCACCGTTAGCTGCTTTTAAATCGCTAGGCAAAGGAGGCTCTCCCATTACAATTCTTTTTGAGGGGTAATAACCTTTTTCTTTTTGATCGGAAATCCAATAGCCTTTATAGTTGCTATTTACTGGGAACACGATAGGAACTTCCATTCCCATATGTCTTATATAAAGAACTTTTGATGTATAATTTTGGAACCTATGTATAGGCTCTTCTATTGAATCACACCGACAGACCGCATCTACAATATCTTCTTCGCATAACAGTATGCATTCGTTTGGGTCTCCTTTTATACTTTCCTTCGCTCTTCTTTGTGTGTTTTGATATACCATTGCGTTGAATACGTCTGACCCACAGCCTACGAAAAACGGTTTCGCTGTGTCAAAGTGGATCGCAACATCTGGGTCTTGAGTGTTGTATAGAACATCAACCGCGTCTTTGTCGCTGTTGTATATCTCGTACGCTTTTTTTCCATCATGCTCCCAATCATCAAACTTATAGCATCTCTTGTCATACACGGTGTGATCATTTTCACCCCAAGTACGGCCACTAACCCAAGGATCAATCGTCGCTGTGCTGGGGGCAACGGGCGTATCGCCACAACACGCGCCCCAAGCGCTGTAGTCTACCTCTAGGACAGGAACATCTTTAGTTACCACGGGGGGATTGGAGTCGTCCTTCACATCAATTTTCATTTTATCCATATGAGGAATGATAGCTATCCCCGGATGATAACCGTCTTTCATATACTCAGGCTTTATTATGGTTTCTTTCCAATTAGATATACCAATGATGTCAGTGAAAAATGCGCCTAGAGTTCTTTCATCGTAAGCTCCTATTCTGGCGTAGTATGGAATATAAAGCTGTAGATCAGAAAGAACGCCAGCGTCCTCATAAAACGCAGGAGCATCATCAAGATCCATTATGTATTTATTTCTCAACATTTTTTCTACTTCCTCGGGAGCGGTTCCCCAAGCGTTATCTGCTATTTCAAAAATTGTTCTTTCAGGACAATAAGTACACGGGTCAGTATCGTTTACGCCGGGAGGAACAGCAAAAAATCCGCCGTTAGCTCTTAAAATATTATCGAACGGATAACTGTGCCCCTTGTAAGCTTTGCTATTTGGGAGGGTAGAAACATCATTCTCGTAATAATAGGCAGCATGTTGTTGGTTGCCTTCTAGATGGAATGTAAATTTTGGACATTGTCTTTCGTCCGGGGGAGGATCAACGGGTCCGTAATTAAAAATGCCTTCAGCAGCTTGGTCAGCGGTGGACCTGTTTCCCCACCAGTAGGCATACTTGCCTAAGAAATCGTTAGCTATCTCTCTATCGAATTCTCCTACCTTATCTTGATATTCTTCGTTCCATATACCAACATAAACAGAATAATTTTCTGGGCTATCATAAATAGGGTGGGTGGTTTGTTTGTTTGTCGGTATTACCCCGAAGTGGACAAGGATGTCTTCTTTTTTCTTTGTATCTTCAGCTAGTTGTGCGGCTGTCGCACGCCCCGCATTAACATCTTCCTGAGTTGTATTAAATCCCATCGCAGGAAAAAACCCTAGTGCCATCCACGGCATATCTCTTCTAAGTTTTATGTCGTTATTGCTAGTATGTTTTGTAGGGTCAAACGCTGGGTCGGGATTAAGCGGATTAACCCAGCTTCTATCTTCCCACTTCTTTCTAGCTAAATCGCTCAACCAAATGATTCTTGATTCTGGAGAATATTTTGCTAAAGCCTGACTGACCAACATTTCGTGATCTGTTCTTCCTAGGTGCGCGCTAGTACCTATCGCATCAGCAACAGAAATTATTTTTCCTACAGCTTCTTGATAATTTTTTTGAGTCCTTTGAAAAGGCCTAGGCGGTTTAATAAATTTTACAAGTGGGCTTTGCTTGTATGTGTTCTCTAAAGAATGAGACTCAGTATGATTTCTTATAAGCGCTCCTTTCTTTACTGGGTTAGCGTTCAAATCTTTTGAGTCAGGCCCAAAGCCTGATGAGATGGCATTTTTTATATCAGTTAAATCTACAGCTTTCTCCAAATCGATTGCCTGAATAAATAAATCTTCTTGAGAATAATCAAAAGTAAAATCAAAACTAAAGTCCGCAGCCCAAGCTGATAAAACTTCTCTCAACGACCCAGTATAGCTCGCCGCATAAGTAGAACTTCTTTTAAAATCTCTTAAGTTGTGTTTGTAGGAAGGAGCACCGCTAAATCCCAACGGATCTCCCCCTAAAATATAATCAAGAACATTACATAAGTCTTCGAACGTATACTCTACTTTTGGAATCTCACAATTAGTTTCTGTAAATCCTTCTTTTCCCAAAAGTATATATCCGCCATTTACGCAAGCTGCGCCTCTTTCTACGTTTACATAACATCCATAAGGAACAGGTCCGGGATTTCCGTCTCCAGCCACATAAACTAATCTTGTTACAGAGTGCGGTGGATCGGTTGACGGGGGGTGCATCATCTTGGAAGGTCTTAAAGAGTTACACTCAAGGCACATGATCCTAAAAACAAACGTTTCAGAAATCGCTGTTACCTGAACGGTGTTGGAAGGATTATACCATTGACCTTCGTTTATTATCTGGTTAGTCATGGTTCCATGTCTTGCGGTCAATCCTACGAAAATTTTATCCAAACATATTGATTGATCCACGAAATGAACCGTTAGTGTTTTTGAATTTGGGGTATTGTTAAAATTGTAAGAATATAAATACATTCTATGGAACTTCACGTCTCCTACCTGAATCGTGTGTGCTCCAGAATCCGTGACATTCAAATCGTCTTCCGAAATAGTATAATCATCAGAACTTTCTGCGACTATATTTAAGCTAATTTTGGTAGAGGTATTAGAGAAGCCAACTTGACAGTTAGCACCATAGATGCCTCCACCGAACGCTCTTCCGGCTGGGCCTCCATCGTATTTAATTCCCTCAATATCCTTAAACATTTAACCTTTTTCCTTTAAAAATTACACTTATTTAAATTAATGATTTTTTAATGTTTTACTCATTATATACTAAAATATCCGCTCTCATTGTTATAAATTATTGTTGTTTTTTCTTCTGCTTTATTGTTAGAATTATTAAGATTACAGACACAATTTAGAGAATAACCACTATTTTTGTATACTCTGCCTCCATCTATCCAAACTTGTTCGTCAATTACGTTATAATTGTTACAATGATAATATTTATTGTAAAAATTTTCGTTATGAGTAACATCTGAAGATCTTGTTATTAAGCCTAATCTTCCGGCGCTTAGTCCAGAGCCATGTAAAATTAAAAAATTAGAATAATCTTCATAATCAGTTTTCCAAATTAACTTTTTGCCATTTAAGTAAGCATCATACCCATTTAATCCATACAAATATATGTCCCCATTGTAGCCATAGAAATCGGTAAACTCTTTCTGGTTGCTGTATGTATCGTAAATAACTTCGTCAGTCTCCAGAAACACCCCGTTTAACCTTTTAACGGTCCGGCCATCTACAATTTCGTAGTCTACATCCGGCTCTATTAACAGTCCGTTCAAATAAATAATAATATTTATTGGGTCTGAGTAGGAAGTATCCAAATAAAAACTGGAGTCAGAAGGCGCAAAAGTTGCTTTTTTACCGCAGTTTCCTACGTAGTCATCTCTAGAGTAAAATTCTACTCTTTGGCTTTTATCGACATTCTTATCTAGAAGGATACATTTTTCAACATACTCTTGAGCACCCACAACATCTTTGGTTTTCGATTCCGGTATTAACGTTCTAACCATTTTCGTGGTAGTTCCTACTCCAGCTACGAATTGATTAACTGTTTTATATTTTTTTTCTAATTTTGGGACCTTGTTATATATAAGCTTTATGTTTCCAGAGGCATCTAGAATATGACTTTCTGCGTATTCGTAGCCAGCCGTTTTGAACCCATCTTCTACTTGAGTTTCTACGTATTGACCAGCCACGGGGACTTGAGTGGATACATCTTCATATCTTTTTGCGGTATAAGAAGTTAAAGAAAATGCTTCAAATAATTTTGTTATATTCGAATTATTTAATACGTTGTCGAATAGAGCAAAAGAATCTAATCTACCTTCAAGTTTTTCATAGTTATCGTCAGTAACAAAATTAGTATAAGTTCCTCCTAAACAAAATTGCCCAGATGTCCAAGTTTCATTTATTGAAAAAGATTTTTGTACAATTGTATTTTGTATAGGATTACAAACATATATAGATATAGAATCGTTTGATCTTGAAATGGCAATTAGATTTCTTTCTCCGATTGGATGAACTAAAGTCTTAATTATCTTGTCCCCATTAGAATTGCTACCCTCATAAAATAAACAATTTGCCCCGTTTACTCCTATTACAAATCCTGTTGTATCTGTGATTTTGTTTTTGTTTGTTAATATGATTCTCGATTTACTTTTATCAGTGGGGCATAAAATTTCATAAATATCTATAAAGATTGTCCAATTAGAAATTAAATTAGAATTTGTAATATAAACTATATCATCACCCGCAAATTCCCCCCTTCTATTTGAAGCCATATATGTTCCAAGCCCATTGTCTGTTAGTCCTACGGATGTGCCGAACATGATTTCTGAAGATAATTTAGTAGTACTGCCCTCTATAAAATGCTGCTCTTTAGAATATAAAGAGTTATAAAGGATGCCGAAGGGCGTCGTAAAAGAAGCGTTGTCTGCGGGAATCTCCCAATCATACAAAACCTTAAGACTATCTAATTCGATAGATTGATCTGATATCATGCTTAATAAGATGTCTTTGCTTAAATTCATGAGCCTCCTCCATTAGTGCATGGCTGTGCAATGGATTCTTCTCCAGCCATGTCGCATTGTTGTTGCGCTCCGGCTTGAGTCGAATCGTATACAATTGCTATATTTTGCCCATCGTCAGTTACGCATTTATAACAAGTTGATTCACCTATTCCGGAGCATGGTTGCGTAGCTGTGATTGTAGATGGATCATATTGGGAATACTCTTGCTTGCAAACGCCTAACGCCTCTTCGCTACTGTGGGCGTATATTGTAGCCAACGGAATACCGTTGAATTTGCATAAATAACATTCCCCTTGGCCAGACGGGCAAACTACAGCAGTCGATTCTCCAAGGTGTTGGTCATCGCATTCTGCTTGCGCGGCAGTTAAACTGGCCGCCCATACTTCTGATAAATAGCCTCCCCCAAAATTATCTTCGCATTTATAGCATTTATCTGCGGTATACAAATCGCAAGGCTGAACCGTTCCTTCTGGGCATAATTGCTGGGCAGCAGTCGCGTCAGCAGCATTCACCTGTCTTATAACTGCGCCCCCAGAATCAAGGCAACTAAAGCACCAATCACAGCTTACCGGATTAAGGCCGCTGCCTTTGGAATCGCATAATGTTTGAGCATTTTCAAATGATGTTGCATAAACCTTGTCCCCCGTTTGCTGATCGTTTGAGTCCAAGCATATATAACAATCTTTTGGAGAATCTATTTCAGGTAAGTCTACACAAATTACTTTTTCATCGTCTGAAACATAGCTTCTCTCTAGCGTGTGGTTGATGGAATCAGCTTTGCTTACTTTGTGGCTTATGGATTCTGATATGTCGTACTCTTCGTTTTGCCCTAGCATTCCATTTAAAGTTTCTTGTATTTCTATAGCTTTACTTCTCAACTCGGGTTCAATAGCGTTAGCAGCAAACCCCGAGTCTTCCCTAAATGTTAGATTTGTTCTTACGTTTGATTTTGCTCTTGTGTTTATTCCAAACTTTTGAATAGACCAATGTCCATTGTATTGAGGCTGCGCAGACGGGTGAGCTTTTACATATTCTATTGGATTAGATACTTCAACAGAAAAACCAGCAACCCCATAATCTTTTGAATTTGGATTGCTATCATCTATGGGTAAAGTATCTTGATCGGAAAAGGTGGCGGACATACTTAGTTCATTTTTAACTTCGTTTTTGGTAACGGAAAGAGAGGTTGCGCTTTTTCCCAATTCATGACATCTTTCAGGCTCAGTGCTCAACAGCGTATCTCCTAGATTTTGACAATAACCATTTGCGTCATTAATGTCTTCTCCTATACCTGTCCTAACCCATCCCATTGATGCACATTCCCAGCATTCTTTCATTACTAAAGCGTGCTGCGCGTCGGCCCTTTGCCAAAGATAATCCATAACATCTGTATTATCTAAAAAGTCTTTTATGTGATATTGTCTTTCTGTCGAGAGGCCCCTTGCTTTTAGTTGTCCTTCTATTGTTACTTTTGAGATTTTTTTTATTTCATCTAAATTAATAGATACATTGTAATCAAAATAATATTTACTATTCCCAAATAAAGGATTTGTGTCAAAGGTTGCTTTTATTGTAATTGTTTTGTCTGTTTCGCTTTCTTCTACGCTGTATCCGTAAGGTACGTTAAATAGGGTTGGCTTTTTGACACAATTTATAGCGCAAGCGGCGTCAACTTTTGAACCGTCAAACCCAGATAATCTTTGAGCTTCCTGAAACATCATTCCCTCTGGATCTCCTCCGTTGTCATTTAGAAATCCGTTTCTAAGTTCTTGCAAAGTGCTTTCTTTTCCCCCTTTATATTCTCCCGTAACCGTTACTACGTTAAAGTCAGCGTTTAAAGATTCATTTATATCTACGGAAAACTTTTTACCATACTTTAAGTTTTGGGTATTGATTCCCGTGTTGTTTATTTCATCTAAATAACCTAAAAAAGTTTCAGAAACTTCATATATTCCTTCCAATCTATTTATTTTTTCTTCTTGATCTAATAATAAAAGATGTATTGGTGGATTATTTAAGCCACTTTTAGTTCCCCCATGCCATGCTTTATAAATTCCTTGCTCTGATTTGTTTGAGTCCCCCTTTCTCGAATTTACCCAAGCTATTGCATTAGATAAGCCATCTTCCAAATTTCCGATGCTATTGGTATAATTTATCCCCCTAGCCGATATTAAATGCGTTACTTCTATGGTTCCATTTTCATTTTCTGTTGTTTGGAATTCATCTTTTGCGTCCATGATTCCTTGAGCCACAAAATAATCTTGCTCGTAGCACTTTAGAGTAATTGAATATTCCAGCATTCCATGATATCCGGATGCAGGAAAATTTATAGATTCGACAATTGCGTTGGGAAACACCATTTCATTTCCCTTTGTATCTTTAAAGTAAAAAGTTTTTAAACTCTCACTAAAAACTTCTACTATTTTATCTCTTACATTTTCAAGTTCAATTAACCTATGGGGATAAGGTATGCTGTATGGGTCTTGAATACCGGGATATTTTGTCATATCCACGATTCTTCCTAATGGTATTTCTCCAGTTAAAGTTATGTTGGCTATCTGCCCCCATTTTCCACCATAAAAAATAGGCTCCCTTTCGAATTGAATATAAGGAACAATCCAACCTTGGTTAAGTGGGTCCCAAGGTCTCTCGTTGTTATATTTTATTTCTACTAGAGATGCCATTATTTTACCTTTGCTGTATGTAGCCTACAACTACATCAAATGTTGCTTCATTTTTAGAATTGAATGAGTACTTGCAGCTTTTAACAAACATATTGTCTGCAACTAATTTAGGATGATCGTTAAATATATTTAAAATTTCTTGTTCAGCTAAATCTGCCAATCTTTTTAAAGATTTTTCCGGAAATACAGGATTAACTAACGTATTAGCTTTGGGAATTCTGTCTAAGGTGGCAGTTAACTTTACAGACCTTTCCCCTAATCCGGTTTGTTGCGCGTCGTGAACTAACATTTTCCAATTCGCAATCGGATGTTCCTGCCTAGTTCTTTCTGGTATCTTATCGCTAGATTCTGTCTCAGCTTTTCTTACGCCATGTGGATCTGGATAAGAGCAAGATATAGATTTATCTGTAGACCATTTAATTGTATAGTTCAAATTTCTTCCATTTGGTCCCCAAGAGACATCCCTAGACATTATTTTTAAAGGCTCAGGACAGCCATCATCAGGAGCCGTAAAATCAGAGCTTAAGCCATTGTAAAAAGCCATGGCTCTTGTTTTGGAATTGGCAAAATCTTCGGGAAAAATTATTTGGATCGGGTTGTCTATTATATCATCAGCCTTATTAGCTGTTACTGTTCCATCGTTTTCAACAAAATTATGATCTTCCCCTTTTGGAACGTATTGAACTAAGTTATTTTTTTCAGATACACTTATTGCTCCAGCCTCATCCCTAGATGCTGTTAGCACTCTATCTGCCATGAATTTTTCAAAAATGTTTGGCGCTGTTGTGAAAGATATTGAGTAAGAACACCTTTGCGAGACAGAATCAAAGCTTCTTGTTTTTTCTAACGGATGCTCTACGTGCAAGTCTAGGTTATCTAATCCATAAGTTGGATCATTTTTGGCTGGCTCATTTGCTCCGTCGTAATGGTTTTTAAAAAATTCTCTATGTTTTTCCCAAAAGTCAACACACCTTTGTTCTGCTAAGGAAAAATTAGAACCCATTACTTCGTCCATTCCATCTAGCGCATTTTGGTATGAAGTATCATTTACCTTTTCTGGATTAACTGTGGGAACTTTTTTGTATCCTCTTACACTGCCTTTTTCTGATACTGTTGCTATCCCTCCTGTATCTATGGTTAAAGAGTGCGTATAATCCGCTGACCAATTTAAATTATCATCCCTATGTTTTAGAAGCGTTAACTTCTTAGTCATGGAGGCCTCTCCGGTAATTAAGTTCTGAGACTCTGTGTAGTAAGAGACAACATTTTTAGTATCTATTTCTTGAAGCACTCCTGCGTGAAAAGCTATTCCAAAATAAGGAACATTTAGATCTAACATTTTTCTAGCTAAATCCAAAGCGTCATCTATGTCAGGCTGTCCAGTTCTACATACGCTTGCTCCTGAAGTTGGTTCAATTATCCCATCGTTATTTGAGTCTACTCCCGGAGGGACATTTCTTCCGGGGGTTCCGGGCTTGTCTGAGTAAGCGTTTCCTGCTCCATCCGTTGAATTGAAAGTGATTTCGTGATTTACGCCTTTAGGGCAAGCGTCAAATAATCTAACGTTTACAGAATGTTCTATTTCAATATTCTCCCCCTTACCGTAATCAAAATTAAATTCTTCTGATATGTCTTCTATATATTCGCAATACTGACTTAATAAGGTATTTAAACCTTTGTAATCATTTTTAGTAGTAGTTGAGGTTGGATTTAAATTGGCTTTTTGACAACTTACCCATTGAGCACTTCCGTGTCCGTATCCTTGGCAATACTCTATTGCTGTATCTAAATCTAGCGCGTCAATATATTGCTCTGTTGTTTGTCCATTTTCTGTAATACACTCATAACATTGTTGAGTTACTGACCTAGAACGGTTATCTAAATCCGCCAGATCCCCGCACTCCTTTTGCTCTATCGTAATATTTATTTGCCCTCTGCCTATAGCATCATTATTTCTATTTTCACTGGTTGGCGCTTCTATAGAAACAATTCTACATTTTGGAATTTTAATTCCATAAAGATCTAATTCGTCATGCCAGCCTCCAACGTCTGCGAATTCTTTTAATTTGGATATCCATTTACTAAGGTCTTTATTCCCCGGATTATTTATGAAAAATATTTCAAAAGTTTGCGTTGTTACATTTTGTAAATGCACTACATCGCCTAACCATTTTTGCTTTATATCTAAGCCTCTTGTCTTTATACAATCTAATGGGCCGGGGGTCCCGTCTGCGTCCGTATCTCTGAGAACTAAATGTCCGTTTGCATCTCTCGCGTATCCACAAGTTCGGCATGCAGTTTCAAAAGCGGAATTTTTATCGTACTCTCGCATTTTATGTTGGCGTTCCTCCCTCAACAGGAGGATCTAAAGTTACGGTTCCATTAAAGAATTCGCTTGGAATAATTCTTCTTAGTTCTGCTTTAATTTTTTGCATTATTCTAGCTTCTATGTCTTCTATGTTATCAACTGAAACGCCACCACTAAGCGCTAGCGTTATTGCTCCGTCATGAGTAACGGGAACCCTTAATTCTCCATCAATTTCAGTGGTATTTTCGTCAGCCGTTTCTTCAGCTTCTGGCAAGTCTACGTTCGCATAAGCCTCAGAAACTCCAACCTTAACGCCTTCTACTATTTTGCTGTAAAGTTCATTTATATTATTAATAGCTAACCCGTCATTTGCGAATTTAGTTAACGAAGTGACCAATTCTCCCGTTGCAGAAGCTAGCTGATTTGTAGCTGTCTGGTGAGAAGATAAAACTTTTGTTAACTCTTCTGAAGATTGGCTATAGCTTACAGGGCTTTCTGCACCTGTTCCTCCTCTGCCAAGATTAGCAAGCACTCCTTTAAAATCGCATATGCAATCTTTCATGCTAACCATAACATCCGATGAGCCACTTGCTCCTCTTCCTGAAGCTATACCTTCTATTCCTACCGCTTGACTTCTTGCGGCAGCCCAGAACTCTGCTTCTCCCGCTCTTTGCCCTGTTACTCTTGGCTTATAAGATTCAACATTAGTGGCAAAATTTTCATCAGGATCTATTATATCGCCACCTACAGTGCGTACCGGACCCATTTCTCCGGTTTGAGGAAGCGAACCTAATTCTCTACTAAAGGTAGGATCACCATACGTTCTATAGGAATGAGCCATTGGATTCCCAAGTCCACCCATATTTTCCGCTCTGAATTCTGGCATTCCTTCTTCATCCATGCTAAAGTCAAGACCGTATTGTTCATATCTTTTAGCTTTTTGCATTCTTGGGTCTTGGTATCTGAGTCTTTCTGCCATTACCATGCTTTGTTCTTTTCTAAACTTCTCTAATTCCTTGAGAGCGTCTTGATAAGCGTCAACTTTTGATTGGTCGCCGGGAAATTTATCGGCCAAAGATCTTGCTCTCGTGACCTGTTGAACAAGTCGGCCTTCTGCTTCTTCATAGTCTTCGTATTTTTCTATAGCGGCCCTTTCTCCTTTGGCAATTTTACCTTCTTCATCTGACCCGCGCTCAACCAAAGTCATGACTTGTTCTGTGTTTAATGCGTCTTGCGGGCCTAGTGGATGCGAGGGTCCAGCGCCTAACGAGCCAGTAGGAGAATCAAAGTAAGTTCCAACCGTATCATGCCCGAAATTTTTAATTCTCCAATCTCGAACAGCCTTTTGAGTTTCTTCTAACTCGTCTTTTTCTTTTTTTCTTCTTTCTGATATTTGGTCTAAGATGTCTCTATAAGAAATTTTAGTTTTTTCTTCTTTTTTGGCTTCCGCTACATCTTTTGCATCTTCTTTCTTTTTGTCAGGAGCAGAAGCCAAATTGTTGCTTTGATAAGACACGAATTGAGCCAAGCTTCTTCCCATTCCTCTTCCAAGGGTTGGTCCTAGTTCTTTTAATGTTTTAGCTATTTCTCTACAGCACTGTATCAACCCTTTGATTCCTCCTTTGTATTCATTTTTGTTCGCTATGTCATGCAAAGTCTGTTGCGTTTTCTTTGCGTCTACGTCGTTAGTTTGATTAGATAAATCGGTTGGAAGCTTATCTCTGTCTAGGTCTTGTCCTGCGAGTGCTGCTGCCCTATTTTTCGGCTCGCTTTCATCTCTAGTAAAGCTTACAGGCGTTGTTTTCTCCGGTTCTTCAGAAACCGCTTCTCCCGTTGTGCTTATAAATTGCGGCGTATCTTTATCGGCCAACTCAATTCCTTCATTCATTGCTCGACCTAATGGGCCTAAGCCCTCAATGAATTCTTCTACTTTTTCTGGGTTAACTGATACTTCGCCTTCCGGTGTTTTTACAACGGGCGATTCAATGTCCGTGCCGGGAACTCCACCTATTTGAGTAGAGTGGCCAAGCCCTGCGCCTTTCGGATCGAGAAGTCTCGGTAAATTCTTTAATTCTTCTCCGGGAACCATACCAAGAAAGTCAGGGGCTATCGGTGGATTCTTAGTTGGATCTCCGAACATCTTTTCAAGATCTTTGTACCCCTTGCCTCCTCTCATTCCCCAGCGTTGACTTTCCATTCCGCCGCCAGTATAAGTTTCGTATTGAGGCTCTTTCCATTTTTCTTTACCCTTAGTATCAACAGTTACTACTCCTCCCTTTCCTTGATTGGTGCTTACAGGCATCCAAGTGCGTGAGGGTCCGGTTTGTCTGCTTCCGGGAACATCAACGCCTCCAGCGTCGGGGTTTCTCTTGGTTGGAGTTTTTAGTTCAACAGGTTTACCTCTCTCGTATCCTCCAAAGCCAAGTCTTTTGTCCGGGCTGTCCAAAGCTTTTAATTTGTCAATTGCTTTCTTTAGTTTATCGCCTTGAATACCTAATTGCGCGCTCTGTATTCCTGCTGGAGAATAAGCTACTTCGGCCTTATGTCTTTCGGAGGCAGCATCTTCAGCTTCTTTTCTTTCTTTTTCAAATTTATTTTTAGCCGCAGCATACTCTTCTCTCGCCTTGGTTAAGCGACCTTGATCATCGCCAGTGTCACGCGCTTCATTTTGTCGTGCTTCGAGATTAGCTTTAGCTGCTTCCAGTTCTTGTCGCGCTTTATTTGCTTCACCTAGCTCTTTGCTTTCTTTTTGTTTGGCATCTTCAAACGCTTTCTTAAGTCCTTGTGATTTGTTTGTGTGCTCTTCGATAGCCCCTTTATTTTTTGCTAATGCTTCTTGTAATTCTTTTAGTCTTTTTTCAATTCTTCTTTGTAATTGTTCATCTAACTTGTCAGCCTCAGATTTATCTGCAAAATTAGGAATAGCGCCCTTAGATTTAGGATCAATTCCTGCGGCTTGAGCTAATGCAATACCAGCATTTAATGAACCTTCCTCTCTATTATATATTCCCCATCCTTCTCTATTTTGAGAGGTCTTAAGTCTTGGGTCTGTATCGGCCATTATATCTGACCAAGCGTAGCCCGCTTTATGCTCTCTTTGCGCGGCCTCTAATATTGGATTGAAATTCGGAATGAAGCCCGTTGCAGCGTCTTTAAAATCCGACCCCGGACGCTTTCCCTTACCTCTTTCCCACGCATCTTTAAGATTTTTAAAGATGTCTAAGTTGTAACCATCTTCGGGATTCCACAACAATTCGTTCGTTATAAAACTAAATGGGTCCATTGGTACAACACCAAGAGATCTTTTCATTGGTAATCTTCTCATACCCGCTTTATTGGCTAACGCTTTTCTGTTTGCTCCATCGCGTACTGTTGCGGCTTTATAGGTTCCCACTGCGTCTGTTTTTACATCAATTGGATTTTTTCTAAGCCATTCAAATAGTTGCTTCTTGTTTTCTTTATTGAGGAAATGCCCCTTTATTTCTTCTGGAGTATTTATTCCTGCTGCGGTTTTTTCTCCAAAAATTGCAGATAATATTGATTTTTGACCATGAAGCGTGGGTTTGTTGGGCATTACAACTTCATCAAATAGAGACGGATTAAACATGTCTGCGAAATTCGGAACAAAGCCCTCTGCTTTTGTAGTGTTGTCTCGTTTCCATCCTAGCGCATCATATATATTACCTCGTTTTTTCGGGTCAGTTGTTTTTCTAAGCAAGCCTAGTAACTGAGGTTTTTTCAGTCCAGAAAGATTAGGTAAAGCTTCATCTTTCCTTTCGGAAACAAGGTCGGCCTCAAGCCCTCTTCTGGTTTTGTATTTTTGATTCCAAGTTCTTAAATGAGCTCCAGCCTCTTCCCATTTACCTGAAGTTACGTGACCCCACCATTCTTTAACCTTTTTATCGTTATCCATCTTGGCTGCCCCGTATTGGAACAATGGGGAAACAACATGTGTTTGCTGCGCTTCAGTTAGTTTGTCGAACGCGCCCTTTCCTACGTCTTTGTCGTATCTCGCTTTAATTTTTGTGAGCTCACTAGATTTAGTGATTTTTCCTATAGCTGCGACTTCATCCTTGTCGAGCGTTAAGGGGTTTTTAGTTAAATAATCGACAGCAGTTTTTCCTTTTTTACCAAAGTAGGGAGAAATTTTATTTAATGTTTTTTCATCTAAATCTTTAAAGTACTCTTTAGTTTTGCCTCCTAAGTCTACTCCTGCCCCAAGGGTGACGCCGCTTTTATCAAGAGCTTTTCCTTTTTTATCCTTAGGCACATACCCCTTAAGCTTAAAGCCTTCTCTTTCTCTAACGAAGTTCCAATCAACAAAATTCGGAACGAAGCCACTAGCTAAATCATTTGGGTCTGTTTTTCTTCCAGCACCCGGTAGGCCCATAAACCACATTCTTCCATTATACCGCCCGGTAAACAAGTTGTTCGTATGCGGAGAATCAACTCCACCTTTGGGCGGCTCTGGCTTGGGCGGTTTGGGGTTGGTCCACGGTTTGGGGCC
>CEUI01001937.1_pt1 | contig 25368 bp, 35 predicted proteins | sample 531411 | NCBI WGS metagenome assembly CEUI01 (sample SAMEA2622841, study PRJEB7988) | marine metagenome | isolation source: saline water (ENVO:00002010), including
CCTACCGAAAGAAGAAACGTTTGCCATTAAGTGAGTAATTCCTACTACGGTTACTTTATTAATTGGAAGCACGTTAGAGATTCTTCTACAAAACTTAGAAAGTACTTTCTGTACGGTCATCACCTGTTGGTCAGTTAAATTACCCGTTAATTCTGCATCGCTAGAAAGTGCAGAAAAAGAATCTACAACACATATTGTTTGCGGTTGTGTATGAATAATTTGGTCAAAAATACTTAAATACTTTTCAGCAGATAAAATATTTCCCTGTGTTGATCCTACTATCTTAAATAGTTCTGGATCGGCTTTTAATTCTTTAATACCTTCCAGATCTCTTTTACGTAACCGACCTTCAATATTTCCATAATAAGTTTTTCTGTTAAGCTTTTGAGCGTTGGCACAGAAAGTTAGCGCGGTAACTGTTTTACCAACCTTTTCTGGTCCGGTCATAATAAATAACGAACCTTCAGGTACGCCTCCCCCTAGAGCAATATCCAGCTTAGGGCTTATAGAAATAATACTAAGTTCTTCATCTGTGATTGATGACGGATCATGTAACACGTCGCCATATTCTTTTACGATATCTTTACTCATTCCAAGTCCTCTAAGATAGATAGAATAGATTTTTTTTGATTATTAGTATCAAAAGATTTAGATTCTTTAAAATTATAATCCAATTCCACCGGTTCTACTGTAGGCGTATATTTATACTGATCAAGCTTTTCATGTACCCACTTAGGACGTAAACTTATAATATATTTATTGTCTCTTAGAAAGGCAATGATTTTATCTATAGTATGTATATTAATTAGTTTTGTTAAACTACGATTGTTAATTTGTTGTTGATAAAATTTTTGCCATGTAGTTAAATTAAGATCTTTAGTATAGAATCCGCGAGGAAGATCTTTTTTTTCCTTTAAAGCTTTATTTTCACATATTAACTCTACAATATACTGCCTACCAGTTACCCATGCAAACCCCTGTTCGTCAACGTTGGGGGAATATCTGGACGGATAACGCCTATCGTCTGATTTGTTTTTTGCCATATTTAATCGTGAATTTTATGCACCCAAGGTGATCTCTTGCTTTTTGCGGTTGTAGTCGGTGGGTCTTTAGATATATCGCCACGAGCCGATGCTGCTTCGGTCATAATAGCCACGCCCTTACTGCCAGAGGCTGTTTTATTAATATACAACTGTTCACGTACAGACTTAGACTTAATCTTATCAGCTTCTTTTTGTATAGCCGAAACTGAACGATCAAGTTGTGTAGCCATGTCCTCTATACTAATATCCGAAGCTATCATTCCTTCAATACAAGCCTTTTCTGCTTCTGTAATCTTACCCTTTTTCATAATAGCTCTCTTTCTGCATTGTGTAAATATGCAATATTCTTTGTTCTTAAAAAATCCCTATAAAATTGAAATGCGCGTTCTCCTATTTCTGTAAATCTCCACTCTAATCGACCAGCATGTCCTAGTCTGCGAGACGCCATACCTTCACTAAACATCCCAATAGGATTGTAAAGCCTACCATGCTTGCCACGTTTGCCATAATACTTGGTTCTTTGTCCGATAGTAACCTTTATTGCAAACGCATCAGGAGATTCTTGTGCGGTTTCAGCGTCCAGTTTAATACATGGATATTTGTCTTGTTCAAGATACTCTTCTTTACCTTTAACCGTGTAGACTACTTCTTTACGTTTGGGTTTCTTGGCAACCTTTTTTTTATTGATTACGTGAGTTTCTTTCTTCTTTTTTATAACTTTCTTTTTAGCCATATTCAAGCTCCCTTAGTCTTTTGTCCACTTTATACCATGGTCTGGTTTTTCCATACGACTCATACCTTGGGGCAATGGATTTCCCCCTTGTGTTTTCTTTGTTTTAAATCCTTGTCTCATATCTTCTAATTGAGTTTTTGTATATTTCGCACTTTGTTTTTCTGCATACTGACCTATGGTTTTACAGTCAGATAAACCTACAGAAACAAAAGTATCAATATTATCTTCAGAAAAATCCCTATGAAGAATTCCTCCACAAGATTCACACTTGATCGTTTTTAATTTATCAGAATATTCAGAAATCATACAGACTAAAGATGTGTGATTTGAACAATTTTCGCAGATAAAAGTGTATTCCGGCATTTCAACTCCTTACTATATTATACTTCACTATTTCATGAGTAGAGGTAGCATAATAAAATTATTTGCATTGTAGCTAGACTAATTGCGACAGTTCTGGCATATTTATTTTTATAAAATTTTAAAAAATATATTGAAGCTATAACTACAAAGGTTCCTAATATCTTACAAAGAATAAATAATGATACGTCTCCATTATCCGCATGTAGCAACAATTTTCCTATAGGGTTTTGTTCCATTGCTGTCATAAAGTCACGGTTTTTACTTAACCAATAAATGTCTATGGCCGATATACATACTATTATGGTAGTACAAATATTTAATATTTTACTCATTTCTCTTTCTATATTTTATAATTACACACATTTTGACCATCCACATTGTGTGCATGTCACACATCCTTCTTGGCGTATTAAGCCCGTACTACTACACTCAGGACATGTTCCTTCTTCTTCCGTTCCATCTGGGATATACTTCTTTAACGCTCTTGCCATACTCTTAGCAAAACAGGTCATGTCACCCTTCACCTTTTCAAGCTGTTGTACAACAGTGTGTATATCTGCTCCATGTCGTAACGATAAAGAGGTCATTCGTGTTAATGCGTCTTCTTCAGCACTACATGTAGCATTGATGGGGGAAAGTTCTAAACCATCTTCCAATATTGCTTTATACACACCTTTTGGTCTTCCAAGCTTTAAAACAATTCCGGTTTTTACTTTTTTATCTATAAATCCGTTTTTACCGGCGAATACCTCATAAGGTTCATCATCATACATACCGACTAGTACAAAATACTTTTCGCCTTTAACCGTAATGTGATATACTGCACATGGCAATTCTTTTGGTCTTTTGTCTGAGGTTAAAGGTCTGGTAGATTTCTTATCGAGCGAAGACGATTCAGACAGCACACTAGTCATTGTACCCGCACGATATGTTGTAAACCCTTTAATGCCATTCTCCCATGCCTTTTTATATACATTTTTGAAGTCGTTATAAGGATAATCATTAGGAAGGTTAATTGTTTTAGAAATTGCCGAGTCTACCCAGTTTGCAAACAGTGACATCGTGTCTACATGCGCCTGTACGTTTAGATCCATCGTACATGCGGCCCATCCAGCATCAGGGTTCCACTTGTTTATTTCTTTTAAATACGAAACCCCATAATCTTCAATCCATTCTTCTTTTAATAACCCTCTAGTCCTATCATATTTCCATGCTTTATCATTAAATTTTGTTGCTAAAAGATCTTCATCCCCTTCTTTAATCCAACCCCAATCTACCTCGTTATCTGGAATATCAGCTAAGTCAAATGTTTTATTGGACCAATCTATATTTTTTGGTATTGGCAAGCCATCTGGTGGCGAAGGTTGAATAGAAGTTCTAACATAACCATGCATAAACAAAGGTTCTAATCCACCGCTCACTAAATTCGCAAAACACGAACTATTACCGGTTGGTTGAATTGAAGTAACGTGAGAATTACGCATCCCATGCTGTTTTATTAAATTGATAGTGCCTCTATCCAACCTTTTTATAAACTGACTGTTGACATACCCCTCTTTGTCGTACAAAGGGAATGTGCCCTTCTCTTTGGCAAGTAATGCGGAGGCTTTATATGCCTCATTGGTAAAAAACTTCATTAGCTCATTTGTCATTTCTAAGGCTTTTTTACTGCCGTACTTCACATGTGCCATCAACAAAGCAGATCCGTAACCTAAAACACCTAGACCAACACGTCTTTTATCTTTTAAGTTTTCCTTTTGACGCTTTAACGGTACTTGGGTTTTATCGTTTACGTTATCCATAAAACGAATGGCTGTATGAATTGTTTCTTTTAATTCTTTATATTTCCATGATTTGTTTTCAGGGTCAATAAAATGTACTAGATTAATAGAGCCTAATAAACAAACCCCTCCAATAGGAAGTACCTGTTCGCCGCAAGGATTGGTGGCATTAATCCACTCACAATAGTTTAAATTATTCATCTTATTCATATGGTCAACAAACAATACGCCCGGCTCATTGCGATTGTAGGTATTGTCCATAATTAAGTTCCATAACTCTCTTGCGGAGTCAAACTCATGATATGTTATTAATGCGTCTTCTTCACCACAACTCTTAACCCAAGAATCTAGATCTCCATTCCAATCACTTTTATATTGAGATGTATATTTTTCATAGTTAGGAAAGACAAGCTTCCAAGGCATGTCCAGTTTTACCGCTCCCATAAACTCATCTGTACAAAGAACAGACATATTAAACTTAGATAGTCTGCCGGGAGTTTTTTTAGCTTCAATAAATTCTATTACGTCGGGATGCCAGCAACTCATCGTTACCATTTGTGCGCCCTTACGTATAAAATTCTTTTGGTCCTTACGAGCTTTTTTACCAGAACCAGAAGTAATAATTTCAGAAGACTTGTCCCATAGCTCCAGAAACTTGACAGCACCGGGAGATTGATTGCCAATACCACCAATATGAGAACCACATGGTCTTAGAGTATCAACACAAAAACCGTAACCACCTTCACTTTTGAGAATTTGAGCTTGTTTTAACAAAGCCCCATAGATACCTTCAATAGAATCTACATCTTTACCTTCAAAACCATCTACAAAACAATTAATATAAGTAGTACCTTTAAGACCAGTTCCAGCATTAGATGTAATACGTCCACCGGGAACGAATTTGAAATCTTCAAGAGCTGTATAAAACTTTTCTTCCCATTCTTCTTTATTTTCTTCTACAGATGATAAGTCTTTAGCTACCCTGCGCCAAGTGTCTTCAATACATGTATCATTCTTATATTTATATTTTTGTTCCCATGTTTCATGACTGAAGCTATTGGTAAACCTATCCGACATAGCCAACTCCTTTAATTTTGTAATTCAAATGTTGATAAATCATGTTCAAATAATTTTGTATTAGCATGTTTAAATAACCACCGTGCTGATGATTGATAATCTTTTTCTTTTAAACAATGTACTTCTTTGATGCCTGCATTAATAATAGACCCGCTACATTGTATACATGGAACTCCACACCAACAAAACATAATTAAACCCTTAGCGGGAATAGGTAGCTTATTAAGTGCGTTTCTTTCTGCATGTTGACACGAACAAAGTTCTGATCTTTCTCCTGATGAATAGCCTAGAATTCGTCGAGGACAGTCATTACATTCAGATAGAAATTTGTAAATATCTTTTGTGCCTTCGGTTGGTTGAACATTATGAATAAAGCTCATATGGTTTTTAAGATGTTTGGCATCGGCATACTTTTCAAATATACGCATTTGTTCAGTATCGGTTAGTTGAGGCCAAAAGAAATTTTTTAGATACTTAGGTTCATTGCAATGAGGTGTGTTTTCAGGTGGACCATTATATCCTGCACCCACAATTCCATTTGTCTTAGGGTCAACCACAATAACCCCAACCTTTCTTGACAAACAAGGATTCTGGTCATTGGCAATTTCCTTTGCCAATTTCATATATTTCCTAATAAATTTTTCCTTAATCATTTAGCTTTATCTCGACGCTCTTTTTTTATATTTTTGTCTACACATGTACAATATGTATAAACCGCTCGATTTTTAATACCTTTAATAAAATATTTTAGTCCTTCAGGAGGAATTTCCGACATGAAATAGCCTCGCCCTTCACACTGTCGGCACTTACTGTTATTATACAGTCGTGCTATCAAAGGATCGAATGTTGATCTATAAAAAAATGGTCTTTTTTCCTCTGTGTTTGATTCCTGAGTCATATTACCAATCCTTTTCTATAGTAAATTGATACTGAAAAAGTGCCGAGCGTGCTAAATCAGCAGGCGTAACCGCTGAATCTGCTAGATATGGTACAGGGTCGATATACGCCATTCGATACGCATAGGCTACAGCTGTGCTACACACAAAAACTTTGGTGGGGTCTTCATCTTTAGTATTTTGAGGGGCAAGTCTGCAAAAAGGAAAATAGTGCAATCCCAATTTCCAGATATTTTTCCATCCATAAGGAAGACCCGTTAATAACATTAATATACTACTGATTTTTGAGCGGATTGCATCAGTTAGATTATACCCCTCCTTTTCATACTGTACTTTTTGAGCTGCGCGAAATACATCAATACCTGACGGTGTGTCATTAACTTGTGTTCGTAAAGAAACCGAGCGTCCTCCCTTAAACTCTCTAAACTCTACACACTGTAAATGATCGCCATCCCAATGTGCAATAGCGGCATGGCTATGCAGACCTGACCCATATCGTTTAATCAGCCAAGAAATTATACCCTTGCCTCTAAATAATAAAACATCACCTTCTTTTATAAGTTTTTTTGCTTCGCTATATGGAATCTTGTTCTTCATTTGACCAGCTCATATTGATAGATTTTAGTGAGTGAGAAAGTGTAGCTATTTGAATCTTAAGTTCGTTGATTGCTTCAGTATTTTGTTCTAGCACTCTTTGTAGTTTATCTTCTTGTTTAGAAATTCTATCTTCTTGTTCTAGTAACGAGCTGTGATAAATATCCAGTTTCGTTTGTATCGCAACAGTCTGCTGTTGAATAAGCAGAACTGCTTCTTCTCTATTCACATACTTTCCACCAATCATCATCCAAAATCCAGCCATGCTTACTACGCAAAATCCAAGAAAAAATATTAAGTCTCTTAAAAAACTAGTATCTTTCATGGTTCTCTCATATGATTAAAGATTTAGGAATATAAAAGGGGCCTTAGTTTCCTAAGACCCCTTCGTTTTACGGTCGGCAACCAATTACCAATTATGTCTTGCTCCATATGCTCCATTCGTCGGATCGGGACTACCATCACGATAGGTAAGTCTACCCGGAGAATCTGAGCTTGTAGTTGTAGCAATGTCTGTGCCAGAAGCGCGGGCATTAGCAGCAGTATCGCCTGCTTTATCAATATCATATACACCGATAGCGGAATTAGTGACAGAGCTAAATGCGCCAGTGAACACATTCCAGTTACCTGCAACCACAGCAGTTTTGTAGTAATAAGTTCTTACTACGTCAATAGACATTGGTGTGTTTGCATCGTTAGCACTATTTGACTGACCGCCTTGTAGTGTAGTATTAGCCGTTCCAGCTATAGTTGTTTGAGCCAAGTTAATTACCTGTAAACCCGAATTAAAATTGCCCGGCACTGATCCAGTTACACCACCCACATTTTCTACGATAGTAACAACGTCATTACCTTCACCAAGAGTGGATGCAGAAAAATTAGTACTATCGCTAATTGTGCCCCCAGCACGAATATTGCCATGTCTATTATCTACGCCACTGGGTGCGCCATTAATATACTCATTGACAATAAGGTTTGGGCCTGTTAAATTAGTTACAAATGCCATGATCATTCTCTTTCTATAAAGAATAGATTTTTTATCCTATAGTTCCTAACATTTAAATTCCTCTCCAATATAATTTACACCAAAGACTTTACAACCTCAGAAATTGACGGATATTTTTTAGACCCCAAAATACCGTCTGCAAACCCATTTGCTACGGCATTTGGAGCGGTCAACCACCAGTCTTCTTTAGATTCTAACTTACGTCGAATAAAATTGCGTGTTTTTGACCTATTCATCTCTTTAAAATTATTTCCAGTTTCTAAACAAACTTCTGTATAAATATCATACATTTGTGTTTTACTTAATTTAGAAAGTTCATAGTAAGATTGAACTTGTTTTGTAGTGCCAGAAATAGACTGTTCACCTTCATGAATAAGCCAAGAACAGTTCGGCATACTAAGCCTAATTCCTTTTTGGTATACCGCTTGTGGTATAATACTGCCCATAGAAGCGGCAACACCGTGACATATAAAAAGAAATGACGCTGTACTCTGTCGAATAGCATCATAAATCATCATACCACTTTCCCATTCGCCGCCTATACTGTATTGATGTATAGTAATAGGGTCGTTACTAATACTTTGTAAAATATGTAGATTTTTTAAAAAACGAGTAGAAACTCGACAATCGATAATAGAGTCTTGCTCTTCTTCTGAATAGCCATGTAAAAAAATTGCACGATTGTCTACAAGAATATCATTATCATGTGCTTCTGATACAGCATTATGTATTAGATTGTTGTTTTTCGTCGCCATCGTTAGAGTCGTTCCTTATATGAGATACCATCTTATCTCTTACATCTTTCATAACGTCTCGATCTGTAAACATCTTACCAACCGCAATTCTAAATCTATAAGGCGTTAATATATCTAAAGCTTCTATTCCGGGTTGTTGTCCTATAACTTTATAAAAATCTTCTGTAAGTTTAAAATTAGAATGTCCTACCCATAATTTAAAATAATTACTTGCTCTAGTTTGTTCTGTTAATGGAAGCACTCCAAAAGGAGTAACGATACTTCGTATGTGTGATACAGAATGTTTAATGAGATCCATATCTTCATTCGACTCATCAATGAGGTCTTCATTAGCAAGCATCTCATGCATTTCTTGTATTTCTTCTTCTAGCTCATTATCTTCCTGTTCAAAAGCATCAATCCACTTTTCCCAATATACATCATATCCGCTAGGAGTAGGTACGCTCATAATAACACCTCATACTGCTATTGGAAACTTAATTTTACCATAGGGCTCATAGTTAAATACACCAGCTGCTTCACTATTCCATTCATATATTGAATTGTACTTGCCTAAATCTATAGAAGGTAGTGTTTTTGGAGATCGCTTTAGTTGTGTTCTAGCCCCATCGATATGATCTTCATAAATATGACAATCTGCAAATGTCCCCTGTAATATATGAGGTTTTAGATTGGATTCTTTAGCTAATAACAATAGTAATGTAGCATAGCTAGCGATATTAAACGGAATTCCTAGCATTAAATCACAGCTTCTTTGATGCCATAATAAGCTAATTTTTTTACCTATAACTACTATGTTCCACATAACATGGCACGGAGGGAGTGCCATACTATCCATTTGTACGGGATTCCATGCGCTACAGACCATACGTCTGTCTTCAGGATTGGTTTTTAAAGTATCTACTATTGTTTTTAATTGGTCATGTCCGTTTATACTGCCGTTATCATCCTCATTATATACTTCATTAAACCTGCGCCATTGATATCCATAAATTGGACCTAAGTCATTATCGTCATTGTTTTTAGGATTTGACCATTCGTTCCATATATTACATTTTCTATCCTTATACCACTGTTTAGAAGTAATACCTTTAATAAACCCTTCAAGTTCGGTCCACACTGTTTTGGGACTCATTTTTTTTGTAGTTAATAATGGAAATCCCTTTTGCATATCATGTCTGAACGTGTGACCTACGGTTGTTAATGCTCGTTTACCGGTACGACTTTCTTTCCATTCTCCAAACAATAATGTGTCTTGTACAATGTTTAAATATTGCTGCATTATTTCATCCTTTTTAATCCAAATACGTCTGAAGGATCTACCGCCAACAAGATGTCGCTGTCTTCGTTTTTAGTATAAAATAGTTTTTTCCATTCTTTAATAACTTCTTTGGCAAAAGTTTCTTTGTCTACATCTCCTTCGGCCCATACTTTTAATGATTTTACGAAATATTCAGCCAAATTTCCTGAATTAATCATATGTAGCAACAGAGCGCTGATATCAATCACCTCATCATCATGTCGTGTAAAATCAGACGCTACTGCAAATTCGCCATCTTCTCTGAAATATATAAAAAAATGACCACAATTATTTTCTAGCGCCTCTGGTTCTATTTCTTTGGACTCATCATCACTCTTTTCCGAATCGAGTTGGTGCTGGTCTAACTGAGCCCTGCTAAGATCTCCGATTAATTTACGATATGATTTTATTAATAGATTTAACATGTATTTATCACTCAAGACGATGTATTATAGAGATATATTATATTATACTCTCAAGATACTCTATTTATATACCACTACTTCCAAATCCTCCACTACCCCTGTCTGTCGCAGATAGGTTGTCCACTTCTTGCAAAGAAAACTGCGGAACTGGTTGAAATAAAATCTGAGCGATTCTATCGCCTTTGTTAATTACATAGTATTCACTAGAAGAATTCCACAAACATACTTTAATTTCTCCTCGATACCCACTATCTATTACTCCTGCGAATCTATGTATGCCTTTTTTAGCAGCCATTCCAGACCTGTCCCATATAAGACCAACATACGAATCTGGTATGCCTAAAGCAATTTGTGTTCCTATTAGTTCTTTTTGTCCCGGCTCTATAACACCATCTTCAGAAGCATATAGATCCCAACCAGCATCATACTCATTAGCCTTACTTGGCAGTCTTGCGTATTTATCTAACTTTTGTACTTTAATTTCCATACATTATCTCCTTTAATCTTTCAGAGGTGTGCGACCATGTAAGTTGTTTTGCTGTTTTCACTCCTTCTGTATTAACAATATCCGAATCAGTTTTCCATTTACTATAAAAGTTTCTCATATATTCTACACCTTGTTCAAATGGTGTTCCCTCTAAGGAAGCCCATTCGCCAGCAGACCCATCAAAAAATACACCGTCTTCTGCTGGCTCTAATTTTTCAATATCAATTAAATCTGCATTATCTTTATTACAAAATTCAGTATGTGCAGAATAATTTGTTGTGATAATGTGCTTTCCCATAGCCATCATTTCAAGAAGTTCTAAATTCCATCCTTCTGCTCGACTAGGAAATATACCACAATCAGAAGAAGCCATAACTTTAGCTACTTCATGATGAGATGGAAGTCTATTATAAAGCCTAACTCTATCATCGCTCATATAATACCTATTCCATTCGTTAGACGCTTTTTCATTTAAAAATGGATTAGATGCCATCATTATTAATTGCACATCTGGTTCATTAGGAAATGCTGTTTTAAACATTTCTAATAACACATCATGACCTTTACGTTTTTCCCATTTACCACAATTTAAAAACGTACATTTGTCTGATTGTCTTTGTGGTTGTTGAGAAAATATCTCGCTATCCACTCCAAGTGGAACTACATGAACTGGCACAGAAACATTTGCATCTTTGATTACTCCTTTAGCCCAATCAGAGGCAACCACAATTGTATCTACAGAAGAAAGGTGATTAATTCTTTTTTGATCTAGTTTATTAATTTCAAAAAATGGAAATACACAATATGGTCCATTACCCACCCTTGTTGACAAGTCAAATTCATGCCAAATTTTAAGACACGGAGCATTAGAACGGTCTTTGTATTGATATCCTTTTTGTAGTAATTGTTGATAGAATTCGATATCGTTATCCTGTTCTACGTTTCCAATAACGTACAGGGCGATGTCGGTAGTCTTCGACATTTCTTTGACAATGTTTTTAGAAACAATTCCATAACCCAAACTGTTAATTGGGGCAACGATATTTAATTTATTCATATAAGTTCCTTACTGAGTGTAAAATAAAACCCCCTAAAGATTATACATCAAAAGGGGGTTCATGGCTATTGAAGCAGCTTCCTTTTTAAACTTCAGACGAGAGCCATGCAACTCGCTTCCGTTGAAGGAAGGTTGAGAAAGTTAAAATGGAACTTCTTCTTTTTCCTTTTTAACTTTGGCCTTACCCCCTGATGCAGACCCGTTGCCGTTAGACTTCCCTCCACCGGGAGTGAGGTTAATTTTTTCAGCAACCATAGTAAGCTTACTACGCTTGCTACCATCTTCAGCTTCCCACTTATTCAGTTTAAGTCGTCCCACAACCATGACATGGCGACCCTTTACTAAATATTCCTGAAGAGATTCTGCTTGCTTTCCCCAAATTGTTACGTCTACAAAAGTTGTTTCTTCCTGTCTGTCAGATTCCTTTGACCAAATCCTATTTGAAGCAACAATAACGTCCGTAACAGCAGTTCCATTGGGGGTATAGCGAAGCTCACTATCCCTAGTAAGACGACCGCTAACAATAACTTCATTCAAATCACTCATGTAAAACCTCCTACTTCATAAGACCACGATAACGCAACGCCTTTCGAGTGAGTCTGCGTGCATACATAGAACCATGAGTTCTAACCAACTTCCTAAACTCGCCTGCTCGTTCTGAATTTGCAAAGTTACTTGTTACGCCCTTTGTACTTTCTTCGCCATTGGCAAACTTGTTGAGCGTCTTGATCGAACACTTGTTAGACAATAACAAATTCCAATCAGTCGTAGTAGAGTTTTTCATACTTTCCTCCTGTTAAAAAAAATAGGTTACAAATACCCTTTCACTACAAGATATTATACTGCCGTTTTCGCCGTTTACAACGCTAATTCCTAAAAATTCTCAGATTTTAAAGTTCTTGATATTTTTCACCATCGTGAATACTAATCTTACCTTCTTCATTAAAGAGTCCTGCTTTTCCCATTTCATCAGGAGTTAAGTCTGTTCCCATTTCTTTCATGGCTTTAATAACCTTACCGCCTATTCTCATATATTTAAACCACCCGAGCTTACGCCGTACTACTCTAGCTAACAGACGGTCTTCGGCAATCGTCGGAGACTTTACAACTGAAACTCGCTCTTCTTGCGAATCCTTACATCCTTTAATAAGACGAATGACTGTGAGAGAAATTTTTCCAATTAAAATAATTGTGGCAGGATCAACAAATACTTCTTGATCTTCTTTACCCTTATTGTATATCTTATTATATATGCACGTACTTAACTCGTGTTCAACATAATCGTTCATTAAATTCTCCGATCTTTTTCTCATTTTTGTATATATAGCACAGAGGGTAATTAAGTTAGCGGTATCTATATCATGCATCAATATATCCTGATGTGTCTGGAATGGGATTGCCTTTTCTATCTGTACAGTGTAGCGTAGTAAAGTAGCATCGTCCCGATGATTTATCTTTCGATAATACTTCTAAGATGTTATCTTTATTAAACCTACATCTATTTAATAAAATATTGGGAATGTCATCATCGCCGCTATGTTTTTTATCGTGCCAAGCTATACAGTGTGAGTATAAATCAGAACCAGTAACAGTCAATACTGTGTTGCCTTTGATTTCGTACATTAATTGAGGGTTTCCTTCTTCAATAGAATCTACCCATTTTTTAGAAGGAGCTTGTACATTTGTAACATCAATATTAATAGAATAGTCTTCATCCATTTGGACTATTTTACATGTCCCTGCACGCTGATCTAATTTGATATTTCTTAGTGTATATAGTCCATTACTACTACTAATATTATTATTTCCACCCGCATCATTACGAGACCTAAGTCGTAGGATACATTCGCCATTAACAACTTTTAGGTTCTCTACATAAATACAGCCTCCAGCATATACATCGATAATGTCTTTAGTATAATCTCCACGAACTAAACAATCTCTTATAGAGAATCCCATTGCTTCAGCGTTCTTTAATGTTAATAAAGAACGAGCATTGTCAGCCGTAACCCTTTCTAATAAAACATTGTCATTGTTACGTTCATGAAGTGTTGTACCGGCTTGAAATGCGATATCACACTGATCAAAATAGCAATCTCTCACAGCCATTTTTCCAGTTGCAAGACCCCTTTTTAGTTTGGTGATTAGAATACCAATAGGGCCATCTACAAATGTAAGTTTTTCAACAATTCCACCAGTTCCCGGAAGAAGAATCATCGGTACGTTCTCTTCGGTTCCTTCCCATATCAGATTGCTTGTATGACCTCTATATTTATTTTTAGGTGGAATATATTGTGCGGCCCCTACACCAGTAATTTTGGAACCTGTCTCAGTTGGATATTCAATCGTGTCCTCAATAATCCAATCGCCCTCACTGAGATTCCTAAGAGACTTAGTAGTAACTTTATACCAATCCGACATCAATATCTCCTTAATTAAAAAAAGGGGGAAGGAGAATGTTCCCCAACCCCCTTAGCGAAAATCGCGTTTTTTTATTACGCGCCACCAAACGTGCTTGCTTCATCAGAAGGTAAGGTTCCCGTAGGAATGTCGCTTCTGTTGACTTCGCCACCCTTACGTTGTGTGAGCGTGTACAAGACGTTCAACAAGGAACGGATCATAACCGACTCATACTTAGTAAGAGAGTAAGGTTGATGACGACTGTCTACACGAGTAAGCTCAACAAACAAGTTGTCAAGAGCAGCAATAAAGCTACGAGCTGCATCGTTAGGACAATTACCCGGATGTAACTGAGGAATATCAACGTCAGTGCCCGACAAATCCCAAGTCACGGTTCGATTAACACCAACGGGCATTAAAACGTTGTCTTGAGTAAGGGCTACTTCGTTGTAATCATCAGCGACTGAACGAGTAGTATCAGCTGCCTGTGCTTCAAGCTCTTCCTGCGTAAGAGCATCAGGATTGTAAGTGATATTCTCAAGAGTATCACCAATTTTTTCAATCTCTGTTACCATATAACGATTAAGAGCATTATTCCAGCCAGACTGAGACTTGAATTCTTGCCGCACCGTCAACTGCTTTCTAAACTTAATAATTTCGGACAAGATAAAATGAATACCGAGATTAGGAAATTCGGTATTCGCGCCTTTAAAAGTGTTTTGCGCTGCCATAATAATCTCCAGTAAGTACAATGTGAAAAGGTAGGTTTAAAAATCAAAACCCATTCGCTTGAGAAATTCTACCTTCACCCATTTCTCAACCGATTCTGCCACTTCTTTATACCCCAAAACGTTAAACTCTCCTCGTTTTAATTTTCCGACCGCCTGTCTGTACAAAAATCCAATCATTGCTTCATGATATAAAATATGACTACTAATAGTCGCACTCGATACCCGCTTTAAAAATTGGTCCTGCACTTGCTTTTCTATCGCTTCCCCTGCTTTTACCTGACTGTTTACTTTAAAGGGTTGCGCTCCCTTTTTAACGACCAACCTGTTTAGTTTGAGAAGTTCTACAGCTTCTTTATATAGGTGGGCATAAAATGCCAGCTCTTCTATCTTCTCTCCATCAGATCTTTTAAGTTCAATAAAGTCTTTGATACGGCTCGTGGCCGGTGGAAACTCTGGTGATCTGATGTGATCTAAAATGGTGCTGTCACAGTCTTCCTCTTTGTCTCCTTCTGTTACTTCACTGTCCTGTTGTCGTTTTTGTTTTGGAGTTCTTAGTAAAGGTATTTCTTCCTGTGGTGCTGGGTTTGATGGTACAACTTTGATAGTATCCTTATCATCAATATTATTATATATATTAATATCTTTTGTAGTTACCTCTTCTAATTTATCTATTCTATCACATAGTTCAGATTGTAATGAATCTAATTTACTTTCTATTACATTTTCAAACTTATCTTGCAAGTAATCTGCTAGCCCCCTCAAGTCATTATGTTTTTCTTCTTGAACGTTGTCAATTTGATCGCTAATAGTATCCGTAATCTCCTCTGGGTCAAGTCGATCTTCTATTATGTTTTTCACTTTTCTTTTTCCTCGTAATTTCCAGTAAAACGAAGCAATCCATAGTAAGGTTCCTGTCGTAGTCCCACCAAACAACCATGCAAATAAGTTTCTTTGGCTTTTGACCTGAGTCGCTTTGCCTTTAAGATCTGAATACTCTCCTTCTAAATTACCTAATTCACTATCCTTGGTAATTAATTCATCTTCTAACGCTACAATTTGTGTGATATGTTGTAGAATTTGAGCATTTAAACCCAACACTCGTTCATGTAAAGATTCTACCTCCTCTTTTCGAGTTGTGGTCGATTTTTTTGCTATCTCTAGCTCTTTTTTTAAAGTGTCTAATGTTTTAGTTTTATCACTTAAAGAAGAATTTAATCCCTCTAGGTTTTGATTGAGTATATTTTTTTCTTCAACTAAAGCTCCAATTTTCTGTTCTAGATCTTCAATTTTCTTTTTATACTCATCGGATTTGTCACCATCAAATCGTTCACCCCCCAAGTTAGGGGGAAGCGTGCCGTAAGGATTCTTATTGTTGTTGCCTCCGCTGTCTGGTTGAGGGTTAGGTTTAGTGTCAGGAGTGGGAGGTCTAATAATAGGAGGGCAACGACCACCGGGACACTGAACCTCTAATACAATATTCCATTGAACAATTTTAATATGTTCATGTCCTACTGGTAGTTGTACAGACTGCTCCCATCCCTGACTACTAAATCCTTGCATATAGTATAAACCATTATCTCCCAATGCGTAATATGCCTTACGTACTGGAAGATCGTAATCTACGTATTCCCAATCTAACGGAACTTTGTCCATTAGTTCATCAACAGAGGTTTTTCCATTATAAACTTTAAGAAAATTACCTATATGAATAGCACCACCCTTATTACCTTCAACTTTCCATGTAAGTACAGCACAAAGATATGTGTCTCCATCAATAACAGTATAGATACCTGAACCGCTTTGTCCTCCTAGTGGAGGAGGGGTAAACAAGACTCGATCATTAGTTGCGCTTGATAAGGCATGACCTTCCCATAATTGCAACCATCTAGCTTGTGGACAACCAGCAGAAGCGATGTAATCATTTTTGAGAATCTCATGATCCATTGGTGCAAATGGTACGATGCGAGGAGGGTAATTCCCAAATGCTACTTTAGGTAGTTTAATAATTGCAAAATCATTTACAGTTCGATCACTGTAAGACTTCCAAACTACTTGTCCGGGAATTCTATCGGTTTTTCTGCCATATCTAAAGAATTCGCAAGTTGCACTTTTATTAGAACCTACAACGTGAGCGTTGGTTAATACATAAATAGAATCTTCATCTTCCGCAATTGATGTGCCACTTCCTGCTGAACTAGAAACTCTAACTCGACAAGACGCTTCACCGATTTGGTTTAACGTCAAAAATTCTGCATTTGCTACAGATGTAAATAGCACTGTAACAAACAGAGTCAAAGACAGGATAATAGATTTCATTTTTTTACTCATTTCGGTCAAAAGTTAAGTCGCGTTGCTGAATAAAACACTCTACTTTGTCCTCCACCATATTGACATGTTTCCAATATTCGGTGGTTTGGCGACTTCCTTCAGGTTGTCGTTGTTCGTGAAAAATATTAGTAATTTCTTCTGCTAGTAAACGACTGTCTAAGTCAAACATTAGTCTATCTCCTTAACACTTGGTGTTAAAGCAATGACCGTGCCCACTATAGCCGTATTATTATACCCCTCATCGTGCATCCAGTCTGTTATATGCTGCAAATCTTCCTGTTTTAGAAAGATGTTTTCGTCAGTAGTATATAACGGTTTAAATTCTTGTGCTTTTTGAGAGAATTTTTCTGGTCCTTCTATAGCAATTCCTTGTTTAATTGCTTTTTTCTTAGCATCTTTGCCGGTATAACATGTCCCTTTGTTACCCCATTTATAACCAGACTTACTATCTGACGTACATCTTTTTAATGGCATTCTCAAACCCCTTATTAATTAAAGGACTGTCCACAGCCACATGTCTTAGAAGCTTGTTTATTATAGAATTTAAAACCAGACTGTGCTAATGTTGATTCATAATCTACCGTTGTTTCGTCTAACATAAATGCGCTTTTAGGATCTATGCAAATTTTTAAATCATCTTCTTCAAAATCTATAATTGTATCATTCTCTCTTGGCTGAGACTCTATTGCAACATCGTACATAAATCCAGAACAGCCTCCACCTTTTACAGATACGCGAATCATATCTGGGGACTTAACTGCATCTTTTAGTATTTCTATAGCCTTTTCTGTGAAAGCAATCATATAATAACCTCGCTATTTACGTTGCTCTTTTCATAGAGTCAACTACAGGATTAAATGCTTTAATTTTCGTTCCTTTAACCGTGATGAGCGGAGCGTTTTTCCAAGTTTCATTTTCTTTACCTGAGCCAGTTCCTTTTTTAACATCCCCCATGTTTTCTTTATCAAGAAAATCGTCTGAGTTTAATACCTTATCATATCTAACTGGGACTTCTGCATCTCCATATGATTCAGATATAACGTTCTCAATAAAGCCCTTGTCTACCCCGCAAATACAAGGCATATTTTTACGAGGATCAAACCACTTCATATTTAACGCTCTACCTACTATATCTGCAAGAGGCTCTTCAAAGAAATTGCCTAGTGCAATATGCTGGTATGGACATGGCATAATATCACCGTATCTCGAAACTGGTAATATACGTTTAACTGCGATACATCCAATATCCCGTCCATAAGAGGGTGTCATATGTGTGAAGATATCATATTCTTCTTCAAACTGCTGTAGTAATTTACCTTCTGTTTCTGTCATCATTTGATCTGTCACATTTTCAAAAGCTCCGACAGGCTTTGCATAGACTACGTAAGTGCCTACTTGTTTGGATTTAGCAAAGTCTAAAAATTTACGCCACTCTTCTGTATAGATTCTATCTTTCCATATAACAGTGGATAAAATAACATGTAAATCAGCTTCTTTACACGCATCAATCGCCTTCATTACTCGCTCCCATGATCCGGGCGCACGTCGAAATGTGTCGTGGTCTTCCGCAGAGGCGCCATCTAGACTGAGTTGGACTTTATCAATACCGATTTTCTTTAAATGTTTGGCTTTTTCATGATCTAAAAACCATCCATTTGAATCGGTTACAAGATAAAATTTGGAAGGATCAATAGCTTCCACCAGTTGATCATACTCTTTAATAATAAGTGGTTCGCCACCGGTTATTACAAAGTTAGCCAGTCCCATTTCATCACATTCTTTAGATAGTCTACGTACATCTTCTAGTTCAAACTTACGTCTACCGCTAGCTTTTTCCCAATCTTTTGGCACATAAAATTTATCAATACAGCAGTGTTCGCAGTCAAAATTGCACAGATAGTCATATTGAAATTGTATAATAGCTATACTTTCGCCATTAGCTATTTTTTCTGGAAATTTCATCATTTTGTTATATACATCTGGCTTGTAGTTTTGTAGCCAGTTTTGTCGCAGTTTTTCATCTCCAACCTCTGTAGCCTGCATCACCTTGCCTTCACGCATTTTCTCTAATTGCTCTTTACTAAATGTCTTACCATCTGCTAATTCCTGTGTAAAGTCTTTTAGTTCTTCATCTGACCATACAGGTGAAGGATCATGAGCATTCCCTTCCAATGGGCTATGAAACATCTGATTATGTGAATTAGGCATTTTTTTTCTCCTTCTCTTTTTGCTTGACTTCTGCGTATTCTTCTTCTGTAGTTTTACTTACTGTATATCTAGGATGTAATTCTTGACCATCATGTCGTACACCACCTCGATAATCATATTTATCCAAGTTAGGATCAATAGACTTATCTGTTTCTACTTCAACGTTTAATGCAGAAACAAACCATACTTTTCCACTAGTGTCTAGAACCCTATATTGAGGCTTGATCCTACCTCTGATATCATCAATAATGACCTTGCTTCCTGCTTTTAAGGTCAATTTTTCACCATGCTTTCCTTCATGTAGCTCGTCTTCTATAATGGTGCCAACTTGATTAATAATTGTAGACCATCTCTTAGAATTGTGCTTATACCATTCTTCTCCGGTTACATTGGAAACAAACTCTTTTTTTTTAGCCATTTTTATCCCCCTTGCGTATCTCCACTAACTCTATATTACACCTAATTGCCTGATTTGGAGGAGATCTATACCCATGAAATGTGTGAAAACTACTAGCCCCTTCTTCTCCATAGGCCAAATCGGGCGGAATTAGCAACTCACAACTTCCACCTTCTTTAATATTCAGCAGAGCTTCATCTAATCCATAAATAGAGTCACCCTTACTATATATTTCATCTTTTGGGGTTTGTTTGCCTATAATAATCTCAATTGGTCCTGAAATAGGGAGTGATGGATCTTTTGTACTATAATGAATACTGTCTACGTATTTGGCTTCGTCATAATCGTACAGTGAAGATGAAGCACCTTCAGATATCCATAGTTCATAATGCATGAAAACCGTATCCCCAATCTTGGGTGTTTCACCCTCACCTAAATGGGTTATATTGATTTCTAATCCACTTTCTGTTGTAGTTAAATTTGTCATATCTCTCCTTAATTAATAATTTCTAACCGATTTTGTCTTAAAATTGCTACCTTTATATTATTATAGTGATTGTTTTGGAGCTTTTGTGCCACTTCATCCGAATAGCTTGCTGCCATAATAATAACAGCGTCTACGGGGTCTTGATTTAATTTTGAGCTAGATACAATAGGAACATGGCTTGATGGGGAAAATTTACCTTGTTTAAATGTTGCATCGTCTACAATATATTTGAGTTTTGAACCTATATCTGACAGTGCAATCACAGCCAATGCTTGGTGACCAGCACCATACACAGCTACCCTTTTTTCGCTAAATTTATTAATATATTCGTGCAATTCTTTAGCTATTTTATCTTGCTGTATATAAAAATTAGACAAATCTAAAGTCTTACGTTTTTTTACTGTCATTGACAATATATAATTATACCATATGGTTTCAGATTTAACTATATCAAATCCATTTCTTTCTAATGTATTAGATAAAGTTTTTTCTGTAAAATAAAATAGATGATCTCCTATAAACTCGGAATAAAGACCATGTTTAATCATCATGTCAAAATTTGGAACCTCGATCAAACCAATTGCTTCGTCAGATATATTATGACTTATAGCTTCTAATGTGTTATTAGGATTGGGGATGTGTTCAAAAAAGTTTAAAATACAAAAAGCATCGAATGGACTGTTAGGAATACTACTATTGGGATTGTCGAGATATATAGGATATACGTTAAGATTTCTATCATGACAATAGTAAGTTGATTCGGGTTTATGCTCTATACCATGTCCTTGCACACCACAGCTATTTAAAAGCTCTAAATACTCTCCTTTACCAGATCCGATTTCGATAACCTTTTTATTCTTTAATTTAAACTCTTTAATAAAGGATTTAAATTGTTTGCGTCTAAATGTTTTCATTTCCTCAGACACATCAGTAGCTCTTATAACTTCTTTGTAATAAGGAACTGGTTCGTTATTTAGTTGTACTAAACCACACTTTGAACATTGACAAACTTCTAAATCTACACCCAAATCCTTTTCAGTGGGTAGGTATTGTGCCGATTTTGGCATATTTTTTAGTGTAAAAATAGGATTGTCATACAAATAGCCACTACATATTCTACAGTTTTTTATTTTCATGATAGGTGCCTTCGATATACGGACGATATATATTGTGTACCTTAACTAAATTACTTGGGCATGTGTCATGCCATTGTAAATATCCTGCGTCTTTTTTTGTTTGTCCTATATTGTCTGGTTCAAAACCTTCATCTACAGTTGCTAAATAAAGAAAAGAGATAAAATGCCCTCGGGTATTGTGGGATAATATAACTTCATTAAATGCTATTGGCTTTATATCATATTTAACCTTACATCCTATTTCTAAATTTGCTACATGCTCAACCCGCTCTAACATAGTTTCTTTATATCTGACTATTCCTCCGGGAATGTGCCATCCGCTACCTGAAAATGCATCGTCTCTCCACGCTAATAACGAGCGATTATTACTATCTTGAATCAATAGGTCTATATTTACAATTGGGGTTGAGCGACTTACGAAATGAAATAGGTGTTCTGGCAGTCCCATATCAGGATTAGACTGTCGAAATTCACGCACTATATTATCTAGCTTTTCAATATATTCAATATGAGGTATCATTAGTATACAAATTCTCCTGAGTTTATAGTATCGATATTAGAATTATACCACTCGTATAATTTTTGAATGCTAGTATAGATGTGTGTAAAATTTACCGGACATTCCTGCATTAATCTATTATTGTTCCCACTATATTCATCTCGAATGCCTTCTCGTTCAATATTAATATCTAGATTTTTATTTGATATTTTTATTATTGATTTAGCAATGCTAATATAGTCGTATACTTTTCCAGTACAAACATTATAATCATGATGTTTGGGCTTGTTTGTAATAAACCAATTTACTATTTTTATTAGATCGTCAATATACATATAATCAAATCGTGCATTTTGTCTCATATTAATAGGCATATCCAGCAATGCTTTACAACAAGCATTAGAGATAAATCGATATCGCCAATCATCATACTTACCAAACAACCCAAACAATCGTAAGTTATAAATATTATGACTACTTTGAGCATGTTGGTTCATAATGTATTTTGAATATCCATATGGATCGCTGGGAACGTTCATATTAAAATATTGCTCTTGCATTTTTGGAATCCAGTGTTGTCTACTAAATTCTGCTCCCGATCCAAAATAAAGCATCTTATTGAAATAACTATTACATCTAGCTAAATTAAAATACATACGTAAGTTGTTATTTAAAACCAACTTAGGATCTTTAGTTGTAAATTCTGGCGCCGCATCATATGTCGCACAATGAATAATAGTGTCGAAACTATGATTTTTAATAAACTTTAATACCGCATAATCATCTAACAAGTCTAAGTCGTTACGATTACAAGATATAATTGAATAGCTGTTTTTTAAACTTTCAGTAATACTTTTTGCTATAAAGCCATTTCCACCTGTGATGAGAATCTTAATCATGATAGTATCTGTTTTTGCTCATTTTCTGTAGAGGATTCGATAGTGTTGTAGGGTAGGTTGCTTGGGTTTGTAGCTTGCCATGGTATACTCTCAATTTGTGTAACTGGTGATGTTTTATTAGTATCTTTATTAGAATCCTCGGGATTATTAAATTCACCAAATATACTTTCTGTGCTTATATTTTTACTTTGCTTGTTATACCCAACAAGAGTACTGTTAAGACCGCCAGAATTGGTTATAAAATTACCTGTATTATCATTGTTTAGAATCTTAAGGTGCTGGTTTACCGTTTTTCTACAATTAAGCTTGGAGTGTGGAATGTCCATAGCTAACATTATAGATTTTAACAATACGTTTTCCAAATTAATATGCCATCTATTTTCTGGTCGATGAAACGTTGGCATTGCCCAGTCTTCTATTGTTTCAACTGTATCAGCTCCCCACGGATTATCGACCATACAATTAAAACATGGACATGGTATTTGATCAAAGGATTCTTTTAGTCTATGATATGTGTACACATCTCTTTCAGTTACGTTATTCGGTTCATTATCCATTTTCTGTGCCATTTCATCTAATATAGACTGTTTCTTTGTGTATTCCTTAATCGCATTTTCTTGTTTCGATCTATTTTTTGGTAAGATCGTATACATGTCAAGTAATTTTTTTACTGCCTTTTTTAGCACTTCCGTTTTTATTACAAACAGATGGTCTCCCATATGATGGGTAAGATCATACCATGGACGCAAATACGTGTTTCCACAAACTACACGATTGTCATTTTTGAGAAACTCATCTAGAAAGATTGTTAAGTCTTCATAAAATTCATCAGATCTAGTTTTAACAACATACTTAGTTGTGATATGCTTAAGACCGTTATACGTACTGTATAGTTGATAGTACAGGCTAATTCCGGGTTTAAAGTCTGGATACATAGGGCGAGGATGGATACATGGAATAGATATAGTAGTATCATCTGGCATAGGATTCTTTACTACTGTAATGTTCTTCTCTTGATCCAAGTCAGACGTGTCATCGTCGCTGTAACAGCTAACTAGAACTGAACCAAAATTCGTATAGTTCTTGTGTCCTGATAGAAGTAGTATATTAGGCTTATATGGTCCTTGTATTAGGATAGTAAAGTCAGACATGTTTTTTTCCTTTATGTTAGTAATTGTAGTGACTTATATAGTCTGAGCATACTCCTGCGATATTCGATAGGTTGTAACCTGTTGTTGTTTTAGGCATTACAAGTATAGCATTCGACACTAAGCTTTCTTCGGGGTTAGTCCATACATAATGCTTAGAAGTTAAAGCGGCAGGATCTTTATCATGTATAAATGTATGCATATTTAAATCTAATAACATTCTAAATACTGGTAAATCTTTAGCGTGGCACCAGAGTCTATGTTTATTTCTTAACAACCAATTAGCAACAACTTTGTATTGGCAATCATCATGTCCCAAATATAATTCTCCTGCATGTAGTCTTATATCGATCTCTGCATCATATCCAGATTCTATAGCGGCTTCAATATATTCAGGACTATTTTCGTTTTTGGGTTCGGGACCATTTGTGTTACCTCTATGAGCTATTAATATCATCTTAAAAATCTCTTCAATTCATTTGAGTTTCTTACGAGATTTATCGCATCACAAGTAGGATATGGATTTGAAGCTCCATAGTCATTTATGACTGTTCTATTTGCGTGGTATAAATCGAAAATAATGTCATGGTATTTAATACCTTCGGTCTCTAACTGATTTAAAGTGATATCTTTAACTGATGAAGGTCTTGAGGTAGTAAGTATAACATATACTTTACCTGTTCTGTATAGTTTGTTTAATATCTCTATATTTTCTTTTATACCTTCGGCTTCTCCCCAATAAGGTGGTAAATATTTACCCGAACTTTTCACTAAAGTTCCATCTATATCTATAAATAGGGTTTTGTATTCTCTGACATAATTAAACCAGTCTTCTTTAGTTCCCCAATCAACATAATTAGATGCTTTTATAGGTTTAAATTTAGCCCCATTGTCGATCATGTGTTGAATTATATCTGATAGAAACAAGCTTTCTGTTGCTATCAATTCATACGTTTCACAATATGTATCCGCTGATTCAAACGAATAGCTTCCACAACCAAAAGTAGCAGATATAACGCACTTTTCTCTTAAACTAGATATATATCCATCTTCGCCTATAGTAATGTAACTTTTATTAGAAGGGTTGATAGAGACCGTATCATTTAAATCATAATAACACATAAAATTTCCATCTTGAATATCGTAAGTAAAATAATTATCTACCTCTTTGATTATAATTTGACCTTCGATATTAGCTTGTTTAATAGCTTCATATACTGTATGTGGTTGATTTAGAGTTCTAGATAATAAAGGAACTATAGTAGCTTTATTTACTATACCTATCTCTTCTATGCATTTTTTGATCGCATTAAGACAGTTATATTTGTCTATATGTTCTTGTAAGAAAGCGAGATATACCTTGTCTATATTGTCAAAATCCATATCTTTTAAGGCTTCGACAATCATCCAGTTCCCCAACGGATGTGTTAACATCCATTTGGGTTTTAAATTGTTGAACCTAGTTGATAAGCCAGCCGCTGTTACTATTAAGTTTTTATTCATTGTATTCGCCTATCATTAAATTTTCTTGAAACTCATCTCTATCTAAAAAAGGAAATAAATCCTCCATTGGTCTCGTAGCAAAACTACCATCTTCTTTTTTATAAACAGAAGCTTT
>CEUI01021899.1_pt1 | contig 25201 bp, 41 predicted proteins | sample 531411 | NCBI WGS metagenome assembly CEUI01 (sample SAMEA2622841, study PRJEB7988) | marine metagenome | isolation source: saline water (ENVO:00002010), including
AACCAATCTAAAATACTTTCCAAGTCTTTTGAAGATTATTTTGTAGTGGGTTGGTATGATCTAAGAGAATATAATAGAAGTAATTCTGATAATACTTTTGAAATGTTTTTATATGAACAAGATTCTAAAATAGAATTTAGATATGGTGCATTAGATATAAAAACCCACGATGTTGTTATAGGAATACAAGGAGACTCCAACAACTATAAACAGTATTTATTTTTTGATGAGTGTAATACAGGCACAACAAATTTAAGTACGTGTGTTAATCAAGACTGGAACAATAGTAGTTTTAATACTCTTTTAGAGAACAAGTCTCTTGCATATAACGATGCTTGTTCTATTAATCCTTTAAGTAGTACTGAATGTGCAGGTTATCAAGCCGCTTATTTAGTTCAACAATGTACTTTAAATCCTTTATATGATAGTACGTGTACTGGTTATTGGAATGCTTACGAGGATCTCCAATGCGATTTAGATCCTCAATACGCTCCTTTTTGTCCAGGATATACAACACAACAATCAGTTGCTTATTTTGTAGAAGATGAATATGATTACGGATATTTTGAAGAAGAAGTTGATTATGGTTATATCGAAGAAGAATATTATTACGAAGAACCTCCTGAGTATTTTCAAGAGTTTTATTCACAAGAACATGTAGACGATCCTTTTCTTCCTATAGTCATAGACGATATTCCTGAAGAACTTATATGGCTAGATCCGCCAGAAGAACATCTTCCTTTTGATGATTTAGTGTACATTATAGAAGAAGAACTTCCTGAAATTATAGAAGACTTGCCAATCTTTGAAGAAGAAATGTTAGAGTTTCTACCAGACTTTGAAGAATATGACTTAGAATATGTGGTTCATCTGGAAGAACCTCTCCTTCAAGAAGTAGAAAGAATGCTTTTAATGGAAGAAGTGCCTGAAGAAACTATAGAAGAAGTATTAGAATTTGAAACGATTGAGGAATTAGACGAATGGTTTGAGGAAGAAACATCAGAAGAAGAACTATTAGAAGAGGAGGCGGAAATAGAAGAAGAGGAAGATGTTGAAGAAGAGTTAGATGAAGAGCTGGAAGAAGACGAGAAAGCTAATAAGAGAGAGAATCAATTAAAGGTAGTTAAAGGCACAATGATTGCCGCAGTAAATAGCGTAAGCGGAACTACCTCTGGAAGTTCGATACATTCTACAGGCAATACTATAGCATCAGGAGGGACAACAAGTAGTACAAGCAAACAAGCTACTGTTGCCTCATCTACAGGAGGAACAGTGAGCTTTTCAAGTTCTCCTTCTATTTCAGCTCAGGTAGTTAGTTCTGTAGCACAGACTCAACAAGTTCTTACAATGTCTTCAAACGTAAACACAGGATCTACTGTTCAAAATGTTTCAAGTTCTTCTGTAGAATCTACAAGCAGTTCAGAAGTTTCTACAGAAATTACAACCACAGTAGCAGATGTTTCTAGTACTGTAAATACAGTAGATACAAACATAGCAAGTACAGAAAGTATGGGAGATAGCGCTACCAATACACAGGCTACTCAAGAAGTTAAAACTGTTGCTCAGAATATAAAACAACAGCAACAGCAGATGGAAGAACAGCAATCAGAAACAGGGGAGTACGCTGACTCTTCTCAGTTGATTGCTTATATGGGATTTGTAGAAGGCTTTGATGCATATAGAAATGCGGCTATGCCTCCTCAACCTACTTGGTATGAACCTAAGACAATATATGCAAATGCTGTATTGCCTGATAATACTCAAGCATTTTATGGGTTGGCATCTACAAGTATAAATACACTTAATCAAATGAGAAACTTACAACCAAACTTAGACGGAGGAAATCATGGAATGGTTAAATAATAGGCTAGGGCAGATAATTGCAGGTGTCACAGTAGCAGGAACATTAGCAGGTTTTGGCTATGAAGGCGCACAAACAATTAACAGGATTGATAATATAGAAAGCGCAACGAATGATTACATAACTGCTGTAGATGGAATGGCAGATACAATGGTTGAGCTAGAAAAGAAAATGGCAGTCATTGATGAACAATTAAAATCTTTAGATGTTCCTGATATAGGAGCGATTGAAAAAGATATAGTATCTTTAAAAGCACATGGGCATCCTGCACAGAAGATGCCTGATCTATCAGGAATTAAAGAAGATATAGCAGTTCTTAAAACAACTGTTGAATCTTTAAAGAATAAAGACTCTAATCCTTTAGCTAATTAATTGTGGCTATGCCTGTTTATATCTTTGGCAAAATCAGGAACAGGTAAATCTTCTTCTTTAAAGTCAGACAATTTAATCCATTTAATCTTTCCTTCTTTTTCTAATTGGAGAGCGTAGTCTCTTTCAATAGTAATCCCTGTGTGTGGGTTATCTGTTTCAATAGGAGTATCTAGTCTTGGTTTATGCCAACTATGTGGTCTTCCTGATCCTACTTTAGATGAGTAAGTCTTAGCAAAGAAATCAAAACCTATCAGTGTGAGGCTTTTATAAGTAGGTATTTTTCTAGTGAAAAAAAGAAGGGATATAAAACCTTGAGAAGGTCTAGGAGAATGTAATCTAGGATCTGTAAAATTAAATTCTTTATAAATCTGGTCTAGTTCTTGATCCGAATACATATTAACATATGGGAAATTTGGAAGTTTGTTTTCTTTTATTTCTTTATCTAAATAAATTCTGCTCCTATTGAATAATCTAACCTGAGCGTCTGAGAATTTCATAAACATATGTCTTCTTAATATTCCAGTCTGCCAAATATCTGTACGCTTTCCTATCGCGTGTTCTATTGGAGGAGTAGGGAATCCTTTTCCAAACCTTACAACAGTATCGTAAGAATCTATTAGTTCTCCGTTATCGTATTGCAGAATCTCTACTGAGTTTCCTACAAGGATAACATCTTTATTTTTTACTAGATTTATTAAGGCTTTTTGCATGTTGGACTTGTCCATAATTTGCAGGATGTTGCACTGTCATGTCTGGAATATCTAAATCAGAATCAATGAGCCACTCAATAGTATCTGCTACGTCTTGATAAGAAATACTAGGAAGTGTTTTATGTTTCATTAGACCTAAATTTAAAGTAGTAACTCTACATACTTTATCAGAATTATAAACTATGTTATTGGTGTAATGATTAAGAGCCGCTTTTTGTGACGCATATAAATATCCTTTAGATATGTTAGGCTGTGCAGCTCTGGAAGAAATGTTTATAATATATTTATTTTTTATATTTCTCCATTTATTAAAATATAAATCTAACAGCTCAACCTGTTTAAATTTATGGTGTTCACAATTAATAAGTATGTTACTTTCTAATTTTTCTAAATATTCGCTTTCGTCTAGCAATCTATAAACACTATAAAACTTAGCATTATCAAAATGCTTACTTAAAAATAGAGCTAGTCCATAAGTTCCAGATATAATCATTGCTTGTCCATAATTAAATTAAAAGATTTCTCGCCAAATAACGTACCATCAACACTGCATTTATTACATGGAGATTTAGACCTGTCTCCTTTCGCTAATCTTTTTCTAATCTTTGTCATTGGTTTGCTAAACCATACTTCTTCTAATGTTTGTTGCTGTAAGTTTCCTATGATGTGTTCTCTTCCCCAATCATTAGAACAGAAAAGCACATCGCCATTCCAATCTACAAACATTTTATAGAACGGATAATAACAAGGCTTACCTTTTAAAGATTCAACATCGCTTTCTTCAATTCCTATCCAATCAATAGTTCCACTACGATTGTTAAGGAATAAGCCATAGTCTTCTTCATTGTAGTGCATTCTATATTTATATTTATCTTTATAGTTTTTTAATATCTTATCAAAAACTTCTATCTGTTCTGGTCCGTCATATATATTTACATATAGTAAATCTAATCCACTATCAAATAATTTCTTTGCGTATTCTTCAGTAAGTTTATCCCCATTTGTATTGCATTCAAGGGTAGCATATGGAAGATATAATTTAAAATGAAATATAATTCTATGAAATAAGGGATTAAGAAAGTTTTCACCAAATCCACTAAAAGAAATTTTTCCTTTGTATCCATGTCTTCCTAACTCTTTAGCTATTGTTCTAGCTCCTTTAGGTGTCATGTGTAAGTTTCTATTTGGAAATACTTTTGGATCGTGTCGAGGACAGAACACGCAGGTACGATTACACAGCTCTGTAGTATTTACTTCTACAGTAAGGATAGAATCTAAAGGAACTAAGTCTCTTGCAGATATTCCATTGAAGTGTTTCTCTTCTTGAAACTTTCTATGTTCAAGAAAACTTATTTTATTGTGTTTTTTATTCTTAACCATTCTTTTGCGTAATCTACATCTAAATAATTTGGTAGCCAGGGTCCGCCATCTGTAAAGTGTACCGCTTTAGGAAGTCTTGTATAAGGTAAATTTTTAAAATTGTAATACCCAACTAACATGTTATAGGCTACTGGTAACTCTCCTATTTGATCGTCACTATCTAACCATTTAAAGCCATGTAAATTTCCTGCGTCTGTTGTGCTGATATAGTCTATGTTTAGACGTTTACATTTTTCATTATTAAAATACATGAGGCTTGACCAGTATTTTTTATCGTAAGGTCTATTTGTTTTATCCATCATTTTACCATGAGGTCTGGTAATTAATTGCGGATGTTTAACTACATGAACTGCATGGTCATCTTCACAACATATGTTTGCGTAATCAGCAATCTCTTCAGGATCACAGCGCCAAAGAAAATCAACATCACAAAATAAAGCATGACCTTCAAAGTTGCAAAGGTGAGGAACGAGGAAGCGAGTAAACGCAAATTCTGTAGACTCTTTTTGGTCTGGACGATAATATAGTTTATCATCTTGTAAATCCTTTTTTATTAATGGTATAATTTCATGCTTTACTACTGAGCTGGACTCAATAGACTTTTTACAAACCTCATAAACTTCTGGATAATAGGAATCATAACCTATAAAAATTTTCATTTTTTATTTTCCTTTTTAGTTGGTTTTTTTTGATTTAATATTTCTAATACTTGTTTCTGGTCTTGCTCATTTAAAGACCAAAAGTAGCCAAGTATATCTACGATTTTAGAATCGTCACTCTTTTCAGGGGGTGAAGTCATAATACCTCCGATCTAACTTTTTTTTATTTCCTTCTCCTAAAGGGATAGAGACGGATACTCTAGCTCCTTGTGGAATAGCTTTATGATAAAGTCCAGTAGGTATATATAATAAGTCTCCTACTGTTAATGTTTCATCATACTTTAATTGCATTTCTTTTTCTTGTTGAGTTGTTAAATTAGCAGGTGCATTCTTTCCTGCAAATACTCTATAAACTTTCCATCTTACGTTACCTATAGCATGAACAAGAAAATTATTATCTGTATCTCTATGGCAAGGAAATGTTAAAGCATTTTTAACTGGTGAGCAATATAGGTGAGCGTCTGCAGCACTTCCTTTAAACTGTCTTTCTACTGCTCCTGAAAGAGCTGACATAGCAGGACTAATTAAAGATGCTTTAGTTAATATAATACTACATCCTTGATTCCATAGTTCATGCGCATATTTTTTATCGAAGTAATCTATCCTTGACCAGCTAGGTTTTCTTCCTTTAAATGCATTGTTCTTTTCCATACATAATTTACCTTCAGGAGTTATAATTTGAAATCCTGAGACTGCTCTGTCATTGTGTATATAATCAGAAAATTTTTCCCAAGTTATTATCTGGCTCATGATTTCTTTTCGTAAATCATTTGCCTTAACAATAAGAGGTTGCTTATCTTTATACTTCCCCATAAATTCATCAACTGACATAGGGTGTATTAAATCTTTAAAATCAATCCACATAGGTTATAGCTGTAAGTTCATCCGCTAAATATTTATTTATACCATTAAGTTTTATTCTTCCTTCTGAAATTAACTTATCTATGATATAGGCATCGTCCTTATTCTTAAAGCAATTCCTTACTTCATGATTAGGAAGCCCTCCTACCTCTGTCCATAGAACACCTTTAGTATCTAATACTACTTTAAACGACAATAAAATTGCCTCTTTCTTTTTTGTCATTAAAGTACCTCACAAGCACCAGCAGTACACGCTAGTTCTTTAGTGTTCTCAGTCATATCTTCTTTTTCGTAATCAGAAAGTTTAGTCCAGTCTACATTGGACGTTGTTTTGTCCAGCCATTTTTTATATTCTTTCTTGGTTATCTCTTGATAGGGAGCTTGTTGATAAGAATGATCTGCATAAGGAAGGAACGAGACACCAGAGATACGATTAAAGTTATCCCATACCCATGCTCCAACCTTTAACCATTCAGGCTCTCTTACTGAAATAGTTGCTGATGGTTTATGTTCGCACCAATGATTTTGGTAAGTCTTCCAAATTTCCAAGTGTTCTATAGCTGACAGATCTATTCTTGTTAAGGACTTCTCAGGAGATTTAATTGGAAAGTAAAAGACAAGAGTATGATCTGGCTTTGTTATATCGTCTTCGTGATACACTCCTTGATCTACCATGAGCTGTGCTAAAGGATCTTTCTTATCTGCTCTTACTGTTCTTAAATAATACTCGCTATGCCTTGTGTGAATACCACTAGCACTGTCCACTAACTGACTAACAGTACCACTAGGCTTGACGCAAGTGATTGCGGCAGACTGCTTTATTTTTAATTTACTAGCCCATGTTTTATTAGTGTCCACAGCAACTTTCTTTAGCTTTTCTAAATTTCCTTCTAGTGTTGCTCCGCCAGTAAGTTTTGTATTGTCCATAATACCTGTAAGAGATACTCCAAGCAATGCCTCTTCTTCTGTGTTTGTTTTCCAAGCCTTAGTTAAATATCTAAAGTTAGTTAATGTTGCTTGGAACGTACCTAATATAGTTGCTAGTTCAATCTTACGAGAAAGAGATGACCAGCCATCGTTAGGTCTAACAACAACCTCTGTTAGATTACAGAACTGTTTGTTGCGTAGTATAATTTCACTACATGGATTACATCCGAAGTCTTTATACTCTTCTCGCCTACCATTCTTAGATGCTTGTTCTTCTGCTGCTTGTCTGTTAAAGATACCTCGTTCACCACTCTTAGATTCATATAGAGATAGCCATTCTTTCATGAATGCTCCCATTTCTGCTGAGTCTGTATAGGCTACTGAGTTATTAGATAATGCTCTGTGTTGACTATGCTCCCACCAAGAACCTGACTTAGCAATGCGCATACGCTCGTCTGAGAGGTTGCTGAGTGAGATTAAAGCGCTACGTCTAACACCTCCCACTACAACAACTTCTGCAATCTTACACATCAAATCATGACAGTCGATTGATACTAATTTTCTTTGTCCTTTAGAAATAGCATCCTTAAATATGTTAATTGTAAATTGTATAAGATCATCTAAAGGTGCTGGACCACTAGCGCGACCTCCAAAGGTTTTAAGCCTAGCTCCTTGAGGTCTAACGTTACTTAGGTCACACTCTGGTATTTGTCCTGCGTATAACAGGGATAGTAATTCTTTATACGCTTTAGCCCATCCAATCTTTGAGTCAGCTACTTTAATTATAGTATCTGTAGGATGTAGTTCTTCTGGAAGATCAGGAAGTTTATTTATGTATTGCCGCTCAACACTAAATCCAACACCTGTGCCACACATAAGTATGTAAAGTGTTTCATCAAATGCACGAACACTATCAACAGCAACATAACTACAATTAAAACCTGCAACATTATCTCTTGCCAACGCTTTTCCTGCTGACATTAATGCTCTCATGCTTGGCATAATTTCTAAGTTAAGCACAGCTCTCTCTAGCTCTGGTCTAACTTTAGATATGTCTGTTTTATGTTTCCACTTTAAATGCTCTTGCATATAATCAAAGTACCTAGCAACTGTTTCTTGCCAAGTCTCTCTTCTTTTTAGTTCTTCGTTCCATCTAGCGTATCGACTAAGATGTATAAACTCTTGATACTGAGTAGGTAATCTAACTTCTCCCATCTTGTTCCTCGTCATAAATATAAATTGCTATCATAGCATAGTGTATTATTTTAAGAAGATCTTTTACGTTTCTTCCATCCTTTTTTCCATAGCGCATTGCATATTTCATAATGTTTCCTACGCAAAAACTTTCCCCATGTCCTGCGTCTACAATCATGTCAGTAGCTTGATACTTACCATGTGCATAGTGAGCGTTGTAAGTATTATCTATATGTTTCTTTATAGACTCTAGTATATTTGGTTCGTTAAATTTATACTGTCCATCTATAACTTTATGCGCTGTTTCAAATACTTCGTTCCAATCATCTTTCATTATTTTCTCCAAACTTTAGGTAGAGATTCTCTACTATACCATTTAAATTCGTTTGCCTCTGCCCATTCAGCATGAGTTCTTTTTGTTCCATCTCTTCTTCTCTTAGCACCAGGCATAGGAGCTGACGGATTAGAAAATAAAAATACTAGTTCTTGATTTTTCTTTAAAGATTTTTTTATCCATACATATTTATTGTATTCAGCATAGTCCCAAAATCTTCCTTTAGCCTCAAGCAATATTTGTTTTTTATTTATTACCTTTATAAAATCAGGCTCATACTTATGTTCAATAACATAATCTACTTTGTTAGTATGGTGTTCCCAATTCTTTAGTTCTTCTTGGTGCAGTTCATACTCCCATTTAGAATCATATCCTTTTGGTAATCCTTTTTCAATAGGTCTACGTTTTCTAGGTTTTCTTTTCACTAATGAAGAACTCCTTCTCTCTTATGTATTTCTTGGTCAACTAAAAACGATAGTCGATTTAATAATGTAGTGTCAAGTTCTGATACTGTAGTTCCTGTAAACAATACACTTCCTACAGCTACAAGAAGATCGTCTAAAGGGATAGCATCTAAATCCATCTCTTTAAGTACTTCTGCAAGTTCTGACAATTCAACAGTCATGAGAAATTTTTAGATCCTTTAATCATTCTTTCTTTTAATCTCTCACTTCTAGGACCAACCTGCCTTGCCCATCGACTGTCCATCATTTCAACTGCGGCTTTATTGTAGTCTCTGTTTTCTAAAGCATCTAAGAATTTTTCAAACTGAAGTAATCTGTTTATGCCTAAGTTAAAAGCCATGTTAGCTACTACTCTTTGTCTCTCTTCGTCCAGCTCTCTCCAGAAAGGAATGTTCCTATCTAAGTCAGAACATATTCCATCAATGTCTTGTTCTAAACATTGCATTATTCTTTTCTCAGAGACTTCTGTTCCTACTGGCTTACCGCACTCGTCATCTTTAGAGGTTATTAAATGCCCTACTCCAAAAGTATCGTAGCCTAGATGATCTTTATATATCTCGCTTACTTTACCTTCGTCTACAATTAGTTCTTCCATCAATTCTTTCTTATCCATAACTACAATCTCTCCTACGTTTATAGTTTTCGTGTGTAATAATAAAAATAATGTAAATAAAATTCTCATTTATAAGTCTTTGCGCTGCAAAGAGTTCTCAAGATCATCTAAGGTAAGATTAGGATCTCTTTTAAGTTTTTTATATACCCATTTCAAAGAAAAAGCACTCAGTAATAATTTCCTGTTTGCAAATATATGAGTCTGAGGAGATAGAAACTCTTCTAAATTATCCACATTTATTTTGTTTCTATCTTCGTCAGGTATAACAGAATGCAACCACTCAACGAGCAGTTCCCTCCCTCTTTTTCTTATAGCCTTTGCTTTTCTTCCGTTCATTTAGCTACCATAGATAACTTAGAACTACTTTGTTTTGTTTCAGATGTTGTGCCTAGTATAGGATTCTTAGTTACTTCTACAACTCTAGGAATCTTTGCTACAGTAGTTAAGTATTCATACTTCTTAGCGTATTTAAATACCCTTAGTCCTTTTCCTAAATTTGAATCTTTGTGACATTCAAACTTATGTCTACAATATACGCAAGGTCTAGGTAGTTTCATATTCCCTGAAGAACCCTCAGGAATAGGATCATAGCATCTTTCAGGAGGTGTATCAGATTCCATTTGTTGCTTTAACATTTTGATACGACTTTCTACATTAGGCTTATCTAGTTCTTCAGGTCTAAATAAAGTAAGTTCTCCGTTCTCTTTGTTGAGTGTAAGGAATCCACCTTTATTAGATCCTTCTGCAAATTCGTATCCTGCTATCTGTGCCATGTAACCAAAAGGATCATCACTTGCTAAAGTTCCTTCTTTAAATTTCTTGAATGCAAAACCTGAGGCAGTTTTAATATCTATAACTTCACCATCAATCTTACAGTCCATGTGTCCTTTGATTCCATCTACTTCTACTTCTTTCTGTTCGTCTGTTACTTCGTGTCCTGCTAAACGAGCTAAAAACAAAACCACTTCTTCCAGTATGTGTCCATACAAAAATCTTATTTGAACAGGAGCTGAAAAATCATGCTTTTTATTTTCAGAGTTTATATCATACCATAACTGACGAGATGGTTTTCCTATGTTAGACATTCTTAATGTCGATTGTTCTTGAGGATGTTCTCCTGACCAATTAAGTAAAGCATTTTTCATAGCCTCACCAAAGGCATCAGCAGTTTCTTCCGACACACCTAAAGATTTCCCTTCTGTTAGAGTGTCTAACTTTTTGTAGATGTCTTCTACAAGAGTGTCTAATTTTTTCATTTACTTTCCTTTCTATGTTTTTCTAAATAGTTTATAGCTCGTTTAAGTATGGAGGTATTATCTTTAAATCCTCCTAAAGCTCTATTGCATGTATGACAAAGCCATCCTCTAAACGTTTCGCTTTCGTGGCAATGGTCTATAACCCAAGAGCCATTTCTTTTATTGCCTAAACCATTGACCTGTTTTTCTGTGCCTAAACATATAGGGCATACATGTCCTTCTTCAGGCATTCCATACTGTTCTTTTAATCTGGCTCTAACTTTACTTAATTCATTGTTACACTTTTTACATTCAGGTCTAAGAAAGTTACCGCCAGATGCAGGACTGAAACTTTCTAAAGGTAATTTAGTATTGCACTTTATACAAATTTTTCCATCTTCAAATACTAAATCAGAATGATCGTCTTCAAAAAAATTCAACTGATCTTTAATGTGTTTCGCTCCAGTCATTTCCTATCTTATAGTCCCCATCTAAAGGGCAATCCATATCGTAAAATTCCCCTGCCTTTTTGATGGAGGCTACTCCTATTTTACCAAAAGAATCTGCATGTGCAGGGTGAACTTCCACCTGCCATTCGTCATGTACGTTAGCTACAAACTTATAATCTAAATTTCTTTTCTTAGCCTCTTGATCTAAGATAACTAAGGCTCTCTTCATAACCACAGCTCCAGCTCCCTGTAGTAAAGTATTGAGGGCTACGTGTGGTTTTCTTATAACCATCTTCCTACCATCTAATCCTTTGAGGAAGCCCTTCTTAGCAGCTTTTCCAACTCTATCTCTAAGTCTCTTAAATGAAGGTTGACTAGCAAAGAAACGTTCTCTAAGTCTCGTCCCATCTTCCTGGCTTCCACCAACCAAGAGTCCAAGTCTCTTAGCTGAGGCAGAGTAGAGCATTGCGTAGATGAATACTTTTGCCTGATCTCTTGATTGAAGTCCTGCAACTTTTTGATTATGGGTGTGTATGTCTCCATTGGTGATTTCATTTGTAAATTCCTCGTCTTTCATATAGTGAGCTAACATCCTTAGTTCTAAAGAAGACGCATCAATGCCCACAAGTTTATATCCTTTTTTAACTGTCCAGCAAGACCTACATTCATTACCATAAGGACTCTTAACAGAAGGAACTTGAGCTACGTTTGGACTACGATGGCTCATCCTAGATGTAATGGTTCCCATAGGAATAACAAAACCATGAATGCGTCCGTCTTCTTCGACAGCCTCTATCCACGACTCAATCTGAGCTATCCTTTTCTGGAGCAATAAAAACTCTGCAATTAATTTAGCCTCAGGAATATCTTTTATCCTGCTTAGTATCTTTTCATCTACTACAGGCTGACCAGTAGGTGTAAGTTTAGTAGGTTTCCATCCAAAATCTTGCAAGTACTCCCCTATTTGTTTCCGAGATCCTAGATTAAAAGGTTCTTCATGAGTACGAACAATAACTTCTTCGCCTTCTGCAAACGCTATCTGCTCTTCTAAAGATAAGTGGACTTTCTTTCTAGTGTCTATGTTTAACCCTAGCTTGGAAAGTGAACCATTCTTATTGTGCTGAGGTATTATCTCTTCTCTCATTACCTTAGGTTTAAAAGTCTCATGCACTTCTGTTTCTACTTCTGACATTCTCTTGTAAAGAGTAGCCAGTAGTTTCTCTGATTCTTTTTTATTAAACTCGAAACCATTCTGTTCCTGCACCTTTATAATGTCTGCAACAATATGTTCCAATTCCACGCTTTCTTTTGTAAATCCTTTTGATTCTCTTTTTAGATAGTCGAATAAAACTTTATTAACCTGAACATCTCTAGTACAGTACTTCAACATTTGTGGACTATATGTTTCAAAGTCTTCAAAATCTATCTTAGGAAATTTTAATCTATATCCCCACATCTCAAGGCTATGACCACCTTCCCTGTTAGGATTAAACAGCCTCGATAAAACAAGAGTGTCTATTATTATTTTATCTGTTAAGTCCACACCTGTTAGTTTTTTAATAACAGGAATATCAAAGCCAATTATATTATGTCCTATTAATTTATCTGCTGATTGAAGTAACTCAAGACCTGACTCCAGTTGGTGAGGAGCAAATTTATATGTTTGACCAGAGTCAGTATCTTGAGCGACCATACACCACAGTTTCGTGGCTTTCAAATCATCAGTTTCTATATCAAATACAAGGCTACGCATAGTCATCGAACTCTATATCACTACCATCATCTTCAAATTCATGGAAGACTTCTTGTAGTCTGCCCGTTTCTCTATTGTACAGTAAGCTACCTGCTATTCCTACATCTCCAGTATACCTAGATTTCAGTACTCTTAGTATGGTAGTGTTAGCTACTTCAGGATCGTCTGATTGCTGATCTCTTTCAAGACTAACAACGCTATCGCTTAGTTGTGCGATGCTTTGACTTCCTCTAAGATGGCTAAGGCTTACTTGTATTCCATTCTCATGTCCTTTATTGCCATCTATCCTGCGAAGATGTGAGACAAGTACCATCCCTACTCCTGTCTCCTCGCATATAGACCTGAGTTTAGTCATGATTGCGTCAATGGCTCTTCGCTCGTCACCTTCATACATAGCACTAACCAACATATGAAGGTGATCTATCACTACCCATTTACAACCACAACCTACTATCATGTATCTTAACTTAGAGAATATTTCTTCTATGGAATTAGTACCAAAGTGAGCATGAATCCATACTCTATTCTCGTTCTCTCCGTTATATAGTATATCGAAGTATTTATTTATCTCTTCATTAGAAAATCTTTCTAGTTCTTGGTCTATGTATAATCTGGCATTTGCCTCGATAGATAATATACCACTGATAGTTCTATTAGGATCTTCTTCCAAAGCTATGATCCCTACATTATCGTTTGTCTGTTTTATAAGCCAGTGTTCCAGCTCTCTAGTGACAGAGGATTTGCCTAGTCCTGTGCCACCACATAAGGTCATTAAAGATCCTTCTTGTAGCCCATATAATTTTTTGTTTAGCCCTTCCCAGGGAAAAGGAACAGTTTGTTTCTTCTCTCTATTTAAAAACTTTAGCTTATAATCTGAGACGTTTATAACTCCTGTAGGAGTATAGGTCTTAGCATCCCAAAACGATTGATTAAACTGTGTCTTAGCTCCTGCTAATAACATATCATTAGCATCTTTAAAGCCATTAGGTATTCTAAATATCTTAGCTTTCCCAGGTGTTAGTATTCTTGCTACTTTCTTAGCGGCTTCTTGCCCTGCTTTGTCTCTATCAAAACATATAACAACGTTATCAAAGCTCTCAACAAACTCAAGACTATTCTTTATATCTCTTACAGCTCCTTGTGCGCCTGTCTTTATACTCACAACAGCCCACTTAGATCCTAACATTTCGTAGGCGGCTAAGGCATCATACTCTCCTTCAACAATGGTAAGATATTTTCCGCCACTTTTAAATAGTTGTTCTCCAAATAAACCACTCTCAGAAATCTCTCCAGTTATTTTAAATATCTTCTTAGATCCTGGTGGAGTTTCGTATTTAACTTTAGTAGCTACTAATTTATTCTCAGAATAATAAGGGAATACTTGATCCCCTACAACAGGTTGTCCATCCGAATTATATTTGTTTATAATCTTTACACCATATTTCCTAGCTGTTTTCTCTGAAATATTTCTGTGTTCTATGCTGGTGAATATCCCATTCTTAGGGACTTCCAATTTATTCTGCTGTTCTTGTTTTATGTTTGTTACTTTAGCTCCCATAGGCATCTCCTCTCCAATGGATTTGTAGTAGTTAGGGAAGAACTCTCCGCAACTGAAACACTTAGCAGATCCGTCTTCGTTTATAGAACACGCATCACTACTAGAACATTCAGGACATGGTTGATGAAACTCAACAAACTCAGTATGTTTTTCCATAGCTACTCCTCTTAAAATTCATGGCAGTTTTATATTATACAGCAGGTCTGCCAACTGCTGTTGCAATTTCAGTTATTTTTTTTCAGTGGCATAACTGGACGCAAACGTTCAAGATCCACTATTCACCTTGAGGAGGCTCTTTCAATTCGTCACTTTCAGATGTTGTCATTTTGTCTGACTTTTTCATTAAGCCTATTAAGGTGTCTGACAGTCCTTTAATGAGTATGTTAGCTTGTAACATTCTCATGTTAAGCTGTCCCAGCTCAGAGTTCCTGCGAATAATCTCATCGAAAACATCCTTCTCTATTTTAGAATCAAGATCTTCCTTAAAGATTGTTGGCATTCCCTCTATTTTAATTGATAACTTATCTTCCATAAGTCACCTACTAAAATTCGATGTCGTCAGCATCGCCTTCAATATCAAACTCGTCTACTGACTCGTCCCTATTGTAAGGCACATGCTTGTCGCGCATCACTTGAACTGCTTTGAGCTGTAGCCAGGGGAATTTCCCAAACTTGTTGTCATGGACTTTCTCTTCGTATTGAATATTTACAATAGAGCCATTACCAACAGCCTCGTCAAATGGATTCTTGTTCTCATCCACTACTCTTATAGGCGGATTAGGACTTCCATCTGGTTTATTAGCATATTGTTTAAAGAACAATGCAGGTTCTTCGTTTATTTCCTTGATGCGATGACCTTTACTTTCAAACTCAGCAGCTATTTTCTTTGATACAACTGCTGTTGCTTGGAAAGTATGAGGTTCCCATCTTGTATTAGCATCGCTAAGAGATGCCCAATACACAGCTACGTCTTTCAATATAGCCATAGTTCTCTCCTTTCATTATTGATTAAATTAAACATAGGCGGATTATACAGGAATCCAAACCTAATTGCAAGTTATTTATGTGAAATAAAAAGAAGGTGTGGATGTTTACGAGCCACTAGTGCATCCACTCACTAACCTGCCATAGAAACAGTTGTCTTCAGCAACCTGGGTTTAGGTTAAAGATAGTTATGTTGTTGTGCCTAACGACAAGGCTCTGTTACAAGGGGTAACCTTTCTTTATTTCGTATTAAATATTATAGTCCCATATTTATATGTTGTCCAGTTTTAATTGATTTGTTAGTAACCTTTCTTTGGTTATGTCTATGTATTCAGGATTTAATTCGATCAGTACTGCGTTTCTGCGGTTCTGTTCCGATACCATACCTACTGTACCAGCTCCTCCGAAAGGATCAAGAACTGTACCAGCTTTAGTCTCCTCTGTTGCGCAGTCACACTGCTTTGTTAGTCCTAAGTCTTTTGTAAAGTTATATCCTGCATCTCCTTTACCATTTATGTCTGCATAAGCTCCTTTGTATTCATTAGGTCTATATCTTGGATCGTCTTTAGGTAGCTCGTTTCTTTTAACCCTTTTAGATTCTATCTTTCTTTTGTAAGGAGTACCACAATCTTGACATACTTTCTCAGGACATCCTGCAAGAATACATGGCTCAATAAGATCAGGCGGAAAGGTTGCAAAGTGCGCTCCTTTAAATGGTTTTGTGGTGACTGTCCAAACAGATCTCTTGTTTCTTTTGCCTGTATCTTTGTAAGGATTGCCTGAGTATGTGCGATGTTCCTTCAGCTCCCCATACTTATCGCCTCCCATTTTTAAATTCTTTCTCTTCCTTGTGTTGGTTACGCAAGGTTCTTTGATTGCTTCATTATCGTAGTAATATTTAGGACTCTTACTAAGTAAGAAAATATATTCGTGAGCCTTAGTGCATCTATCTCTTACGCTCTCAGGCATGGGATTAGGCTTATGCCAGATAATGTCCTGCCTTAGATACCATCCGTCTTCTTGAAGGGCTAAGGCTACTCTCCAGGGTATTCCTATTAAATCTTTTGGTTTGATATTTTTATTTGGTTTAGGTCTGGTGACTCCATAATTTTTGTCACCTCTTAAAGTCTGGTTGGTTGTTGTAGTTCTTCCTCCACTAGAGTATGAGTCTCCTAAGTTTAGCCATACTGTGCCATCGTCTCTAAGAACTCTTTTCACTTCTCTAAATACCTTGACTAGGCTCTTTACAAATTCTTCAGGAGTTTCCTCTAACCCTAACTGACTATCCTTCCTTACAGCTCCGCACTTAGGGCATATATCTCTTGCTTGATGTCCCGCACTAGCAGAATTGCTTTTTTGTTTTTCGCTAACAGAGTGTTCAAACCTTCCTACTTGATGGTCACAGCTCTCATCACCACCTTCCCATTCAGCGGTTCCATAATCTCTCAATCCCCAATAAGGAGGGCTAGTAACGCAAGTATTAATACTCCCTTCTTCCATATCTTTCAAAACATCAAGACAATTACCTTGCAATATTTCTAACACGTTCATATCTTTTCCTCTATTCTAACAACCTCTAACAACTCTTCAATAGGATAGTATTCAGAAGGAACTTCACCATTTAAAAGTTTATTTTCTATTATCTTTCTACAGTCTTCTTCTGATACTGCTTTAATATCTTCTTCGTATGTCTTCCACTCTATAAATCTAACAGTATATATATTCTTTTTATTATAATGTTTATTAATACTAATTATATTATTATATCTTTTCATATTTTAAAACCTATAAATTTATATACTTATATATATACATATATATATATATAAATAAAATATCATCTAACAAACAAAAAATCAAGAGGAAAAATCCAGCTCTTTGATTTCATCTTCTTCTGTTCTTTCTACTTTAATATGTTCTTTAGGATATAAGGGACAAGGCTCTATCCATAAACCAAAATTATTCTCGTCAAGAATACGATCATGTTTATCTATTACTTTGTCTATCCTTTTCTGTAAGTTATTGTTTTCCATAACATTCTTTAATGTAATTAATTTAAAATAAATTTCCTACCTATACCTCCGTTACCTTTACCCTATTATCTTTAAGGGACAGATGAACTAATCTGGTTAAGTCGCTTATGAAAAGCTAACTAATCTAAAGGTAATGTAGAAACGACCAAGATGAACTTCCGTTCCCAAGCCTGATCGAACTATTTCCCATCGACTAGCGTAGATTCGTCTACCATACTTACCTGAAACCAGATTAAGTAAGTTATAGAATCTACCATAGCTTTCATTACGAGTAGCGTCTACTGTTATTCCAGTCATGACATACTCCTCACTTGTGGACAACACTTATTATAGGCTGTTGTCTTACTCCTTTGCAAAATCCCACTCAATACCAAGAATTTCTTCCATGTAATATTTTATTGCTACATCTTCTAGCCAGGTATCATCAGCTAAAGGATGATTTTGTTTGCGTAATAATTTAACTACCTGCTCAACAAACATAGGATAGTAGTGGACATAATTCTTTTCAAGAACTCCCTTCAAATCCATCCTATCATATGCCTCGCCTGATACATCTAAGACTGCCTCTTCTAAATCCATTAGGTGTTCTTTAACCTTACCCATCAGACAGCTCCTCGATCATGCGATCCACTCTGTTCAGCTCTTTATCAAGCATCCACTTAACATAAGAATAACTTCTTCTTTGCTCTAATAGCCTAGCTATCCTTGCCTTTCTACTATCTCTCCAATCTATATAGACTGTTGCTGTTGTAGAATACTCTACAGGTAAGTCCTGATCGTAGGCTGTAGGATGTAGTCCATGCGCCATCGCTGTTTCTCTTCTTGGTCCTCTACCTCTTTGCTTAGATATTCTAAAAGGTGTTCCTTCTAGCCCACTTCTCAGCATATCAATAAACTTTTGGTAGTCTTCCTTCTCTTTGTAGTTCCCACAAGGAACGTTCTTTATTACATACTCAGACATAATACCCCTCTGATTAAAGTGAGCAGTATATTAAGGCAACTGCTCTTTAGCCTATAGAAATTTTAACTAGGTGCAGTACCTTTAACTTCGTTGTATCTGCCTTGTCTATTATAGTATTTCAACTGAAGTACCTAGTTTTACCCACCCTTGCCCGATAGACCACATCTATCTCAACCTTTTATTAAACCTTTCTTCTTTAATACACTCTTCATTACCTGCCCATGCCCTACATAAGCTATTGTTTGTTCTTCTTTAGACCAACAAGACCTACAAGTTCCACAGTGTCCAAAGTCTTGCTCTCTTATTTGTTCTTTAGTGAGTCTTTCTTTATCTTCAGCTCTCCAAACCCTACCTTTCTTATCTGTTAAGTAAGCATAACATACTTTTGCTTTAGTCTTATAATCTTTTGAAGGTATTATAGTAGAAGTATATCTTCCCTCTATAACTTCGCCTACTATACTAGGACTTGAGAACCTAACAACAACATTAGGTAGATTGTTTAACCTATCTATTACATCCTTAAACTTATCTATCTTATACATCCTGGTAGGAATCCAATGCCTACACCACTCTGTTTGCTTACATACCTCATATATTTTTTCAGCTAACCTTATATGATACATGTCCCCACTATCAAACCACCTAAATAATCTATGTGGCTCCAGATAATTGACCATGTAAGGAACAAAGATGTCGTCTTTCCATGCCCTTTCGTTATGTTCTCTAGCCTTCTCTACTGTAGGCATCCTATAATGTCCAAACCTAGCATAGCAAGTCTTACAAGCATCGTCTACTTCCCTAGTCTTTAAGTTAATCTTAGCAGGACAAGTGTCCCATGCTCTTGTAGACCAGCTCTCTGAAGGCATCTTAGAAGTCTTACTTATTTTAGGTATCATCAGACTCCTCCTCTATCACTTCTTTAATCATAGCTACTAAGAACTCTACAGAACAATGAGGATTGTCCTCGTTAGCTTTTAATATGATTCTTATTTGTTCAATCATTTCTTCTTTACTTATCATCAAACTCTCCTAATAAATCGTCTGTTCTTTGCTCTATGAAATAATACCTTTCAGTGCCTTTATATCCCATAGATTGAGCCTCTTTAATAGCCTTTTTCCTAGCTATTTTATAACGCTCCTCATATGTTGCCTCTTTATATTCTTTATTGCTCATCGTCATCAACCACAAAGTAATCTGCATTGTCCCTACTAATAGACTGATACTTATCAGGCAACAGTCCCTCTGTTTCTATAGCCTCTATCCTATCTTCATGCTCTTCTATCTTATTCTCATAGAAACTTATTTTTTCTTCAATAGGCTCTACCATCCTAAAGATAGCTGACTCTAATTTATTAGACGCTCTCCTTACTTCCTCAAGGTTATAATAAAAATCATTCTCATTCATACCTGCATCTACACCCTTCTGAACTACATCAAGATATATATTAGAGGCATCTTCAGAATGTTTTATTTGCTTTGTTCTATTATTAGCTAGAACAAGAGCAACCCTACAATTAGTTAGCTCTTTTTCAACCAGCTTAATAATAAATTCTAACCTCTTTATTTCTTCTGATTCTATGGACATTAGTATACCCATCCCTTAGCTTTCATAGTTTGTTTTAATCTACTACTTCTATATAAATTCTTAGGTAGGTTAGTGTGTCCTCTACTTACTTTAATCCTTCTCTCTAAAGTAGGAGCTATGGTATCAAAAACTTTAGATGTTCTCATCTCAGGTAAATACCTAGCGTTAGCAGGACTATTCCAATTCAGTTTACTCATCTCTTAACTGCATCCGAATATTAATTGTAGCCCTACATCCTTTAGACTGTATCACTAACAGCTCTAATAATTTTGCTGACTCTAACTCTAACTCAGTTAAACCATGAGCTAAGATATCCTCAGCATTAGCACTTTTTACAGCTCGTATTTTCATATCTATCTCATCCTGTAAGAAGTCCTTTCTAGTGGTGAGCTTTATATGCTCAAATTTATTATTCATTTTTTTCCCCTTTGTATAAGTCTTTGCAGTGCAAAGAGTTGTAATTGGTTTATATTTTTAGCATCATTTTATTTTCTGGTGCTACGCACCATTTTACAGTAACCCTGAAACGATTGCAAATAATCGACCTCAAAAAAATCCTACCTTCAGCTACCTATTAAAGCATATATAAAAAATCTAGCCTATCTATTAAAGCATATATAAAAAAATTCCTACCTATTAGAGCATCTATAAATAACTTTAGAAATATTTGAGCTGACCTTGCTACCTATTAAAGCATATATAAGAAATATCCAGGCTGAGCTGAGGGTAGTGGTAAGTCTTTGCAGTGCAAAGAGTTGTAAAAGAAGTTTATAGAGGGTTATTTTTTTTCAGGGTAATAAGTTTGATATACAGGTCGATTTTTGAGAAAATGAAATAGTGGGATTATGTCCTGCAACAGTGTTCTTTAAAAATATGACAAGTTAAGTTGGTGGTTGACGTTTCACAACTGCATTTTTATGCAAGGGGAAACAAATGAGCAAACAAACTCAAAAATTAAACCAAGAAACGAAAACCAAAAAGACCTTTAGTGTTTCAACGACAATCACAAAAGGTGCTTTAATTTTCAAAACGATTCACGAAGCATTAAACCTGACAAGTGATGAGAGAGAAAAATTAAAAGTAACCGATAGTGAGCAAGGTGAAAAGTTGCTTTCTTATTTTCAAGATCATCATCTAAAGACTCAATCTTATGATGCATTTATGAAAGTCAGGAATGAAATTTGGGACTTGAATGGCTGGAAAAGGCAAGGACTAAGTGGTAACACTGGTATAGCCTACAAAGACAGGACAAGTGCTAATGCAACGATGCAACAGTATGTTAGATATATAATCAGTTATGTTAGTGATAAAGATCAACTCAATGAATCAGGCAAAGAAATTGGTGGCTCAGGTGAAAAGATCAAAAAATCCACAACATTCACTGAAGTGAGAAAAGCATACAGTCAGCGTGGTGGTGCAAAGGCAAGAACCGATGCAACCAAAAAACTCTCAGCTAAAATCAGCAATTACTTACTGCGATTAGATGAGAAAAAGGTCAAAACTGAGACTGACAAACTGGCAAAGATTATTGATGAGTACATCAAAAGTCAGGGGGTGAAATAATGAGCTTTATTTATCAAAATACAGTGCGTGATGACACCACACCAAACAAGTCAGGTCAGGTTGTTTTGAACTGGTTAAAGAACTTCGACTTAGCCGAACTTGATGACTTGATATATCATCTAATTGAAATGGATAGATATTCAAGATTAGATGATTTTGATAGTTATCAATGGCACTATGACAAGTTCAAACTCATGGCTAGACTAATCAGTCCAGCACCTAAAAAGAACATTTAACTTTAACGAAATTGATACCACTGCTTAGCTTGTCACACTTAAAAAGCTCTCAAATTCTTGAGGGCTTTTTTTATGGTCCAAGCCATACAATTAATATTCAACCACTTGATAAAACTGAAAAATTGCAAAGTCATTCAGTAAAAAATATTTACATTTAAAATTCAATATCACTTGTAAACTTGTCAGGTTTACAACTCTTTGCACTGCAAAGACTTTTAAAGTTAGCGCGATACCTGGAAAACTTTTCAAACTTGCAAAGTTTGTCAGCTCACCATCTAAAAAGTTTTAAAGTGTAGTTATAGGGTAAGGGGGAGGCAGGATGCCATACTAGGTGTCCCCCTCTTAAATGTAGTGATTAAATATTTTAAGCCAGAAATGACTGTTTACTTGATAACTTTGCCGATTATTTTTAAAGTTCCTAACTAGGTGGTGTTAGGTATGCAACCCTGGGCAGTGTTACATTTAGTATACAGGCAGATTTTATATTTGTCAAGCAATATTTATTTTTAAAATAACTTGACAACTTTGTAAACCAGTCCTATAATGGACACATCATGGGAAATACCTACTTACAAGAAAAAGAAAGAAACAAACAACTAACTGAAAAGCAACAGAAGTTCTTAGATTGTTTAATAGAAGTTAATGGAGATCCTAAGAAAGCCGCAGAATTGGCTGGATATTCAGGAAACCACTATCAGGTTGTTAAGTCTTTAAAGAATGAGATCGTAGATCTCGCAACGGATGTTTTGGCGCACAGCGCTCCTGAAGCAGCTTTTAAATTAGTAGATATTATGAATACTGATAAGCCAATTCCTCAGGTAGCTAACAAATTACAAGCAGCTCAGACAATATTAGATAGAGTAGGTGTAGTTAAAAAAGAAAGAGTAGATGTTAATCATAATGTAGGAGGAGGTGTTTTTATCCTTCCTGCCAAAATACAAGACGAACCTATTACAGTTATAGAGGCAGAAGTTAATGAGGACTAGTAAAGATTTTAAAAGTTATTGTAGATATATGTATGACGAAAACTGTTATGAACGTTGGCATCACGGACAAAAACCATATAAAAATATGGAAGAATACGTAGCAAAGAATAAGAACTGGCTTAAAAAACAATTTCAAAATGCCGACTAAGTTTAAACCTACTGAAAAAAGTTATAATAGAAGAACAGATACTCATAAAGTTGTTCATCATTACATGAAGGGAACATCTAAAAAAGAACTATTTGACTATTTAAATTCAAGTAATGCAGTTCCAAAAAAGAAACATAAGGTTTTAAAAGAACTTAATCGAAGAGGAATAAACGTTATATGGAAAGAATACTAGTAGTAATATTATTATTATTAGCTAGTTGTTCAGATAATATTAATTATACAGACGATGTGCCTGTTATTGAAGATACCTGTATAGCTACATTATCATGGGAGATACCTACAGAAAGGATTGATGGTAGTGAGTTAATGCTAGAAGAATTGCAGAAATTTACAATCTACATGAGTGACATAAAAGGCTTGACAAGAATAATTGATATTACAGATGTATATTTAATTCAATGGGAGATACGAGGGTTGACTGAAGGATTATATTGGTTTTATATAACAGTAACAGATTCAGGTGATCGTGAAAGCTCACCTTCAAATAAAGTAGTAAAGGAGTGTGGTTCTTGGAAAAGGATAAGATAGAAGAAGAAATTAAATTAATTGGTAGGCGAACTGAAGAAACATTACATATTATTGTAGACCATTTTAAAGAAGTTGATGAAAGACTAGAAGAATTTGAAGATAGGCTTGAAGAAATAGAGAAAAAATTAAATGCCCATTGAAACACTAGCATTAAACGATGTATTGAATGATAAGACAGCTCACTTCTTTAAATCTGGAAGTGTTCTTAGAAATGAAGAAAATGAACGATTAAGTGAAATACATAAACTTTTACCAAAGAAAGGTAATCACGGAACTAATCTTGAATACGATATTTGGTATGATTTCCCTAAAGACTCTAGGATACATGGCTATGTTTATACAGATGCTATGTCTAAGTTTATTTATATGAAACCTGCCTCGTTTCAATACGCTAGTCAAATAATGATTGAATCTATGAAAGAAGTCGTTACTGAAGAAGGCGATATGCTTTTTAAAGAACTAGCAATTAAGAGCTTAGATAAATATAGATTAAGAAGAACTAAGTTTAAACCTAAATATGTTATATTCTTACCAGGCACTAATATATTATACGATATAGTAGACATGGACAGAGTAGAGCAGGAAATAGATAAAGGCGCATATCTTAAATGTCATCCTCTTACTTCTGCATATGCCTTTGCCGATTTAAAAAGAAAATTTAAAGATAGAATTATAGACAAAAAACTTTCAGGACATTCGTTATTAAAACAAGCAGAGATTGTAGGTTGTTGTAGTAATTCTGAAATGGGATTAATAGGTTTAGCACAAGGAAGCAAAATAAACTTATTTGATAAAGAAGGATGTAATCCTAGAACATATACTCCTATATATACTGCTTTATGGAAAGGAAAATTAGACAATGAACCAAGTCCTTTAGATTTAAAGCGTATACTGTCTTCAGAATATTCAGGCTTAGTTTCTTATTTAGTACATAATCCTAAAGAAAGAATAAATAACTTTTTTAATTATTTTAAAGATATAAAACATGTCCAGCCTAAAAAGCCGAAAGATCTTAATACTGGAGGTTAATAACTTAACAGCTTTAACGATTAACTCTATTGAAATGAATATGCCACAGTTTCAATATAAAGTTGTTCCATGTGGAAAAAGTAAATTAGCTACAGCTCTACATAATATAGACGATATTACTTTAATAGTTAAAAGCGGATTAGTGTTAAATATAAAAGATAGTGATTTACCTAGTAGAGATAAATTAATGAAATATGATATGTGTGTTAGTAGGCAAGGAGTATATACAGATCACCCATCAATAGCAAAACACTATAATCTAATAAGTACTCCAATGAATAAAGGAATAATAGATCTTTCTTTATTTATAATAAATCCTTTAAAATGGCATAGGATTCCTGCTAAAGATCAAGGAATATTACCAAACATAAAAAAATTATTTATGCCTAGATATATGAATCATAGAGATGATCCTATATTTAAAGAACAAACTATTAATTGTTCAGACGCACTTACGTATGGTGTGTTAGGAGAAAGTGCTTGTATTTATAATTATATAGACATACTAAACAAAAAAGATATATCAGTTTTAGAAACATATGCATATTGTTTAGATAAATTATTACCCTATACTGAAGGGCTTCCTAAAAAAGAAAAGAAAATAGTAGAGCATTTAGGAAACCTAACAAAGAAAAGAATTTCAAGAATGAGGCGCAAATTACATAATGTTAAATTTATAACTTAGGAGAAGCCAATGGCTATTAGCGAAACGTTTGAAGAACAGTTTAGAGATGAAAATAAAATGCCTGACATATT
>CEUI01028683.1_pt1 | contig 25075 bp, 24 predicted proteins | sample 531411 | NCBI WGS metagenome assembly CEUI01 (sample SAMEA2622841, study PRJEB7988) | marine metagenome | isolation source: saline water (ENVO:00002010), including
GATTAATAGTATAACTTTGTGAATTGGTATCTCCAATAGCTTCAAAAACTGCAAATGATTCATTTACATATATAGAAGGTTGTACAGTAATAGGATTTAATGTAATTATATCGCTATAATTAAATGAATTAAAATAATCTAGTTCAGGTGTAAATGAAACAATAAATTCTCTAACTGTAAAAGGATTTTCAGAAGCAAATTCGGAGTTAGTATATTCTATAGAATAATTTGATATTTCTGCTCCAGTGAAAGTATTAAAGATAATACCAAGATTATTAAAAGCAACAAGATGTCGAAATTCTTCTTTAATAACTAAGGATATTTCAAATAATTGCTTTTCTTCACCTGGGATAATTAAAGCATCACAAATATTTTCATTAACTTGAACATTTTCGTATGGAGTTATAGTAAGTTGGTAATAATTTGAATTAGGATTATCAATAATAATTTCATTTTTATGATAAACATTTCCATCAAGTTCTTCTCCTGTAGCAATGTTTAAAATTATAATATCAATATCGCTTGAAATACTCTGCTGACGCCAATGAACAGTAACTTCAACTTCATTTAAAGGATCTACATTACTTAATGTATTAGAAAAAGTTAAATCATAATAATATGTATTTAAAGTTCCATCACCAAAAATGTCACTATAAGTAAACATAGAAGAATGAACTTGAAAACCAGGATTTGATTTTATAGTAAATGTCGATGTTCCACTAATACTAGTAATATTAGAAAGAGTTGTTGTTGTACTAGACCAATTATGATTAGTATCATCAGCTTTAATAGTGAGATTAAAAGTCCTACCAGGATCAACACCACTAACCATAGAAGCATTAGACTTTAAGGTACCAACACCTTGTAAATTTAATTTTGAAGTATCTAAACTCATTACTACTATTTACCCTTAATATTATTAAACCATTTACCTTCTTTTTCTACAAACTCGTCTACTTCTCCTTCTTGTTGATCTGTTTTTATATTTTCTACAGACCAACCACTAATAGCTTTTATATTAGTATAATTTTCATCTTCTAAGTCTTTCACAATCTCAGCTTGAGAACCTTCGTAATTTATTGTATGAAAAGATTTCACTATATTAGGTTGCATATTGATTACTGTAGTTACACTAGATTCATATTGAGTATCATAAAAATAATTTCTTAAAGTATCATCACTATGATGTCTATATAATCTACCTTTCTTAAATGTATAATATTTATTATTTAAACTTAAACCACTTTCTTTTATAAATGACTTGAAACTAGTCCAACCTTTTGTTGTTTCATCAAAACTCAATGTATATACATTTTTACTAACTCTAGGAGAGGTTACTTCGTGTATTGTTATATTATATTCAGATTTATTATCATCAAAACTACCTACAATTGATTGCGCACGCTCTAATTGTTCATCAAACCAATTATCCATACCATTATTAGATATTTCAGTTATACCATCTCTAGACAATCTTAAAACTGCCCCTCTAGCTTTATCCACAAAATATATTCTATATTCATCTAAAGCTATTGATTCTGGATGTTGACAGCCAAAATCTCCAACAAAAGGTATTGATTGCCCAAGCACTTTTGAAGATGCAGTTAATTGAATATTTCCATCAGCGTTAAATAAAGCATCTTTTCCAGAACTAAGTATTTTTAATACTTTATCTTCGCAGAGAGCTATTATATCGTTATTTCTAGCTATGAGAGCGTTTATTTGACCATGCGATCTATTTAATCGTTTAGTTGTTTTATCTGCTAAAATAAATTGATTACTAGCGTCTATATTTGAAGCTTCATTATATATTTGCGACCATATTATACCAGAAGTATTATTTACTCTACTATAATCAGGATAATAATCACTAGCGTTAAAACCACTTTGTTTACCAGATTCTGGAGTGTAAGCATATATTGTTGATCCACCAAAATCATCTCTTATAATATCAGTCTCAACACCATTAAACCACTGATAGCAATTAAACCAAGGTAACACAACTTTATTTAATACTTTCACAAAAGATTTATCATTAGGATGTGTATAAGGAACTATTCTAATTGAATTAATATCAATTTTGACTACTCTACCAGTAACATAAGAACCATCTTTTTTTGTAAATTTAGCAATTAAGTGTTTATTAGTTCCAACATGAGGCACACTAATTGATGTTGCACCAGGATGATTATATGATTGTAAATCCACATTAGTAGTAATATTACAAGTAGAATCTATTTCATAATATTGTTCAGGTTTGTTAGGGAAACTTTTAGCGCCAACTACTTCAATAACTTTAGCATTACTATTGAATTGATTCCAACTATCAACTGTTCTTTTATTAATAGAGTCTGTATCACTATCATATATATATAATAATTGTATATTATCTCCAATTTCAATATATTGGCCAGCATTTTCTTTATTAAGAACTATAGGATAAGCTTTAGAAGATTCCCAATAAAAACCTTCGCGAACTGTAGATTCAGGTTCAACTTCAAAAATAGCTCCATTATCTGAATTTACTGTCGTGTCATAATCAAGTAAAGCAGCGCTAAATGCATCAGAAGTTGTTGCTATATCAGTTATGTTAGATATTTCTGAAGTTTTAACTTTCACAAAAAACTTACCTTCGACTTGATCAGCAGTTGTGTTAGCTTGAATATTTGTCGGTACTTCGTTAGAAATATCTAAAACTTTTATTTTATTTACTATTGAATTAACAGCTTTATTAGTACCATGTTGCTTTTTAAGAATTAAATTATCATCAACTTTTACTTTGCTTATATCAGAACTATTGAAACTCAACCAGTAGTAAATAGAATTAGTTTCATTACCTTCATTACTATAAGCAGCATCTAACACTATATTATAAAATTTATTTGAAGATTCTTTAATATAGTATTTATAGTGAGTTGCCCAATAAGGAGCTTTAGATTTTATTTCACAACTTATGGCATTTTTTTTATCACTATAAGTTATAGGTATTTCTACTTTGGAGTCTCTACTAATCATAACCGTAGTATCTCTTCCATACATATCACTATAAACAACACCAGTTTCATAAAATCTATTACTTCTAACAGATTTAGATGGTGATACAACATTAATACCCTGAACTACTTGAGGGGCATTAATTTCTAATTTAGTTTTACTAGCATCTAATAAAAATTTAACAGAATTTTTTTCATTAATATTTTTTTCAAATGTAGTAGTAGAACTGTCAATATAATTATAATACGAATGTTCTACAGTAGTAGTATTTGTATTTTGATTGTCATCATAACTTTTTTGATAACTAAAAAATATAGCTATATATTCACCAGCAGTTAAAGTAATTTCTCTATGTAATTCTACTTCTTGAGTAGTTGGAGCGGTTGTATTTACGTTTGCAAGACCACCTACAACATTAGCATATCCATATTGCATAGTACCACTACGTATTTGTTCTAAAGTATCAGGACCAAAACTACTACCAATCCATCCCTTCCAACCAGAAGGTTGCGAAGAGCGAAGAGAGGATACAGCTAAACCATCTTCATTACCTATTAAATCTATTGAATTATTTATAATACCTGTAGATATACCATTTATATTAACTTTATGTAACTCTATTCTAAAACGCATACTTTTATATACTCTCGGATGAGTTTGATTAAATAAACTGGGAGCATAGCTGCCATAATAATATCTAACAATAGCCTCTGTTGAAGCTTTAACTTTATAAGTACCAGTGATAGGGGCTTTATATATTAATGGTTTTACATTACTAGGTAAATTTGCATCTTCATAATTAGGGTAAGCTGTAGAATTATAATGATCTGAATGTGTTGTGTTAAAAACTTGATAGTTACCAGTCGCTCCCATATTCCAATCATAACCTGTTTGATCAACAATATTAGGCATAACTAAAGTTGTAGAATTATTACCATCTTGATGACTATTTACTGGAAAAATAGGTATTAAAAAACTATTAAATTCAGGTCCTGTACCAGGTTCGTCTTTACTCCTAAACATTTGATCTATATCTTGAGGGCAATGTAAAATGTTGGATTGACCATTAAGCTCCTCAGTACCGTAACTATCAATAGAATGATCATTACTCCAATCAAACCCAAGATGTAATTTATAGAAATTATGTATATACCCACTATTTCCGGAGTGTGAATCTTCTGGATTAAAAAATGGTTCGTTAATAGCTATTAAATCATTATCATCCCCACTATTAACAGAGGCTGTTAAAAACTCATCATAAAGAACATTTATAGTTTCAAAACTAGTTTTACAGGAAAAATCTATTTTAGTCATATTATCATCAATCATATCATATGATTCACTATAGTTACCATACATTAATCTTGAAGCTATAAATTCTTGAGCTTTAGCCTTGATTGGTACAGCATCGTAAACTCTCGATAATTGCAAACTAGGTATTGTAGTACCTCTTAATTCAGATAAAATTTCAAAACTATTTAAATTCCATTCCTGAGAATTTTTCTCTATATTTTTTATCAAATAAGCATTCGTTGATAAATGATCTTTTAATATTATATCTATTGATTTAACATCTTTATTAATATCAGTTCCTATAATATCATAAAGATCTAAAGATTTTAAATTATTAACCATAGATTCATTTAAACCTACTGAAGATTTATATAAATATCTACCAGGTATAAAAGCAGGTTCTGAATAAGGTCCAATAGCAGAATATTCATTATCATTATATTTATATCTTAAAGCAAAAGAAACAAAATTATCTTCAAATATAGTTTTACTAGATCGTAATTCTGCTATAAAATTCTCACTAATTACAGGATCCATATCACTATATTGATTTGAATAACCAATTATTTTAATATCAAAATTATCATAATCACCAGAATATGCTTTAGTTATTATAACATCTAAAGTTTTTTGACTCTCTACACCTGTTAATAATAAAGTATCTCCTTCTCTCCAATTAACTTTCTTTATATTGGATACTATTCTATATATAGTACCTAATTGTTCTACATCATCAGATACAGCACCATCTATTATTTTAAAAAAATGAAATTGACTTGAAGTGTTATTATTATACTCACCAATTATAGCAGTAGTAGAATCTACATAGAAAATTCTCCCGGTTTCTACATTAGCATCAAAGACTAAACTCCCACCTTTTCTATTACTATTAGACATTCTTAACTTAGGTGGGTAAGTTGGTTTTTGTTTAATTACTGATATATATTTTTCTTCTAAAAAGTACTTTGTTGGCTCACTTTCGCTCAGTGAAGTATTTACTTCAGTATATTCAGTGTGTTTAAATATACTTTCTGTAGATTCTATAGCTCTTTTAATATTTATCTTTTTAGGTTCTGTACTATTATCTGTGTAGTATAAAAAATTATCTATAATGTTTATAGCTGTGATTAAAGAGTTAACTGGAGTTGGAGAATTACCATTATCAGTATTAGATTCTTCTTCATTAGTTCCAGGTGAAAATTTTAAAACTCTTTCAGAATTAAATTCTAATATAAAATTTTTATCTATAGCGTCTTGATTATAAATTAATTGACTAGGTACTGGAGTTACCCAAGCTGAACCACTTTTACTACTACTATCATATCTAGTTTCTATAACTGAAATATCTAAACCTCTCCAAGCGTCTTGACCTTGTTCGTTTAAAAGTGACACTTTCATACCTGGTCTTATACCTTGAACAACTTTATTACCATTAGAGTCTGTTATAAAAGGTAAACCAGTAATGTAATTATTTTCAATTACTCCACCTAACGAAAGCATTGGAACTTTTCCATTTAACCCTAATTTAGGTCCCATTCTAACCTTGTAAACATCAGTTAAAACAACTTTATTTACAGAACTTTCTTCAAAATTATTTGGTTTATGTTGTATTATAGCATCACTCTGTATACCAAGCATTCTAGATTTAACTTCGCCAGTTGATGTTATAAAAGTATTAATTTTAAAATCAGAAGCTTTATGAACAAAATTATATATTGTATCACTAGTTGTATCTACTTTTGAACCAACTGTAATAGCATTATTAGTATCACTAACTAAAGTAGATGACTCTGTTAGAGTTATATTTTTTATAAACCCACTAAAACTTGATGATGCAAATATTCCTAAGTTTACATTATCACAATAAAAAGTTTTACTTATAAAACCAGAGGCAACACCATCATTAATTATAGTATTTTTATCTACAATAATTTCATCTGTAAAAATAGAATCTAAACCTATTAAACCAATTGTATAATCATAAGTACCAGGTGCGTAAGAGCGTAAATTTAATTCAAAATCAAAATAAATAGTATACTCTTTGTCTACTTCTAATAACTCATTTTTAACTACCCTATATGTGGTATTACTTGAATTTTGATAACTAAATTTTAATTCGTTATTTCCAGCAAAATTAACTAAAGCATCATCAGTATTAGGTCCTGTTGTAAATGAAGTGTAAGAATCTTGAGTATTTATTTCAACATTACCTACAAGATTAAATATATTTTCATGACTAAAAGAGGATAATATATCATTAGATATGTTTTTATTACCTTTTAAATTTTGTACTGTACCAACATCTGAATTCTCAGAAGTTGACACTTCTATATTTAATGCGTCTCGATATTCACCCTGTGGTACTAATCTATCATCAAGGTCTTTATTCATTCGACCTTTTACAAAAGTATTATTTAACTCTGGCATATCTTAGTGTTTGATGTGTTTAGATTTACCTCTTAAAACTTGAGTTATTTCTTCTATTTTAATGTTTGATAATCTAAGTTTAGCTTTACGTTTAGTCGCGAAAGCTTCTTTTCTAAATCTATTTACTATGTATTCAGGTGTGTTAGATCTTGTTGAAACTACAGCATAAGCTATTTGTTTATACATAGCTTCTTCTGCAAATTTATGTACTTGCATTTCAGCATCAGTGCCTAAACTATCACTAATATACTTTAATATTAAAGTTTTACTTGACAAATTCGAACTAAATCTAATAAATCCCCTTGTTTCATCTATATAAAAACTACCATTTATTTGAGCTCTTTGAGGATCTAAACCAAAACGTTGGCCAATATTAGGGTCATAAAGCTCATCATCATAGTTAAAATCATTTACTTTATTTTCTGAAGGATTATTAGCTTTAAAGTTTGACAATGTATCAGATTCAGTATCTAAAACTAACTCATTATCAGTAAATTCATAATATGGAGCTGTTCCTGGTGTACCTGTTTGAGCTATATTTGAAGGGTTACTAGTGTCTGAAGTCGGATATATTCTATGTTCTATACCTGAAGCATCTACCCAACAAAGTTTTGTATAATTAACATAATCTTGAGGTAAAGGCATAGCAAGAGTAGCTGGCACTACTATCTCGTAAGCTTTAATAGATTTAAAAGTATCAAAACTAAACTCTTGTAGAGCTCTTTTAGCATGAAATAAAATATCAGGTTTTTTAATTTTACTAATAATTTTATCCTCGCCTACATATGCAATCATAAATTGATCTACTATATCTTGTAAGGATGTAAATTGATAACTACCAAGATCATTAGAATTATAATATGCATTACCCGTTTGATTTATCAGTCCCATTTACTAAGATTTTTGTTGTTGAACTTCTTGTACTTCTTTATTTGAACCAGCTTGAGCAATATCAGCATCTCTCATTGATATACCTGCTAATTGTAATATTTTATAAACCAAATTATTTTCCTCAGATTCATGTAATTCAAAGTCTTTAGCATCACTTGATGAGCTATTATAAACAGCTTTACCTAAAACAACATTATAAGTCCATTTAGGACTAACTGGATTTTTAATATAATTATAAGTGATAGAAGATCCACTAGTTAATATTGTTGGATATATAGTTATAGATGTACTACTCGATCTAACGTATAGAGGATTACTAACTGTTGGTCTAGTTAAAGGAGATAAATTGTAATTTGTTAATTCATTAGTATTAACTTCACTTACTTGTGTTGCATACGAAGAACCAGTATCTTTATATAAAACCTCTCCTAATCTATATATGTCAGTGGCTAAAGTTGTGTTATCTAATTCTTTAAGACTTATTTCAGAAAAATGTATTTCAGTACTATCTAAAGTATTTTCTTCAAGTTGGACGTATAATCTATATGATTCAGTTGCTCCTCCACCGCCTGCATAATCTAATGGTTCAATATCTAAAAAATACTCACCATTAGTAACTGCTTTAGTTTGTAAAATATAGTAACCATCATCAGCGCCAGCAATAGCAAATGCTAAAAGTTTTAAACCAACAATATCTCCAGCTCCACTAGGATCATTAGCATAAGACACTTTAACTTTAAGTCTATACTTTTTAGAAGTTGAAAGTGTTACGTCTTGATAAACACCTGGATCAACATCAGAACCATCATTTATTAACTTTAAACTAGATACATAATTATTGCTAGCATTAGCTACTACTGAGGGTGCAGAATTATTATTAGTAGCATCTGTCCAACCTGTTGTAACTCCATCTTCAAAAGTAGATCTAGTGAGCAACTCAGTAGAAGATACCATTGAAGCTCCATTAACTCTAAACGGAGCTATTTTCTCTTCCAACATGTATAATTGATCTGAAAACTCAGTTTGATTACCAGGAATGCGGTTAAACTGATTTATATCGTAGAAATACTGTTCAAATATTTCTTTTTGTGCTTGATCTGCAAATAAATTGAATTCTTGAGGTGTGATATAACCTCTTTGTTCTTTATTGGCTATTGCCAATACCTTTTGGTATACATTGTTTATGCTTACTGACATCGCTATTATTTTATAGTTAAAGTAGCCACCCTACCTTAGAGTGGCTACTCTACTATAAGATAGTTACGCGTTTAAACGTTTTTCAATGTTAGAATATATCTCCATACCTTCATCTGTTTTAAACCATGCGGCTAAAGCAGAGTACGGGTGTTCATCGAAAGGAACAGTACATAATTTTCTATCATTTGTACCCCACATAAATGTGCGTTGGTCATTTGATAGTTTAATAATACCTAACTCAGTAGCTTTAATACCAAAGTTACGTAATTGTACGTTATCATCATTCACCAATTCTAAGAACAAACCTGGATTTCTCTTAGCATATAATAGTAAATCTCTTTTAAGCTCCTTAGAACTCATCCTATTAACTTCAGAACCAATCTCTACACGCATAACAGCTTCAGCTATATCAATATCTAAATTTTGAGCAGTTGTTAATGCTTCTATTTCAAGCTCTAACATGTCAATTTGATTAGCGGCTATTTGCTGAGGTTTGTGTTCTTTATACACTTTATCTCTATGAGGGTGATATAATGAGAGTAGTTTTTGTAAAACAGTTTTAGTTTTAGGAACCATTAAAGCACCATTTTGAAATATAATATGCTCTAATCTTTGCTCACCTTTCATTTCATCTACAAAACAAGTTCTTTGATTTGAAGTGTACTTCAACTCTCTTTCATAACCCGCTTCTTCATCAAAATAAAATATATTACTTCCTCTTATTAACTTTGTTAAAGGAGTTTTATTACCTGTTAAGTAATACATTCTATCTTTAATCTCCCAAGTGTCTTTTTTTGGTTGTTCTTTAATTTCAACTTTAGCTTCTACCATCTCATTGGTAGCTAAAGTTTCTTGTACTGGAGCGGTTGCTACAGTTTGGGCTTTCGCCGTAGTTTTCTTCTTTGCCATAATATAATAAAATAAAAATTAAAAAAAATAAGGTGGGGCCGAAGCCCCATCCTATATTAGTTCAATAACATAAAGTTGTTAGCACCTTGAGTAACTAAACATCTTTCTGATAAATAGTGAACTTGCATCGCATCAACACCTGAAGTAGTAGCTCCTACAGAACCAGTAACCCAAGTTTTCAACTTACGAGATTCAGTTTGAGAAGCTCTATAACGTACATGTAAGAATGGACGTTTTAAGTTTCTACCTAACACTTCATCATAAACTGAAGATACACCAGCAGGTACAACTACACCACGAATATTATTAACAGTATCGTTAAGACCACCACGAGTTCCTTTGTCATTCAAATATTTAAAGTCAGACTTGTAGAAATCATAAGAACCTCTTCGGAAACCAGTGAAACCTAAATTAAGTGCCATGTTCTCGCTGTTGTTAAATACCCCATAAGAAGTACCACCAGTACCATAAGAATTCATAGAAGCAAGCATATCATCTATAGCTAAGCTAGTAGAACGATCTACAAACAACATGTTTTCTTCAATAGCACCGTTTTGGTCAAATACAGCTAACATAGCGTCAAATTCAGCTAAGTCAGTAGCAGCATTTACACCAGTAATACCAGTTGAAGAGTGACCTCGAGATGTAATAGATTGGAATAAACCTTCCATACCATCTTGTAGTGCATCACCGTCAGTACCACCAATTGCACCAGCATCAGCGTGAGCAGTCTCAGCTTCTAGCATAGTCATTTCTAAGTAATCAGCGAAACGAGCACGAGTATCACCTTCAGCTTTTAAATACCACAAGTAACCATTTTGTCCTTCTTCACCAGAAACTTCAACCCAACCGATTTGAGAAGCATCAGAACCTGATATTTCGTAGTAATCTCTTAGGATTATGTGTTTTTGTTGGTAAGATTTGAATTTAGGAGCATTAGCACCTGAACGAGCGTTAGACCCTTTTTCAAATTCAGAACCAATAACTAAAATTCTAGTATCTTCAGAAGATACAGTATTAGAATTTAATGCGTCTGCATCAACCATGTTACCATCTGCATAAGCTAATACTGTTACATCAGCACTAGAAACAGCAGATACATAACCTTTAGCAGTAGCTGAAGCATTAGACATAACTACCATATCACCTACGCGAATACCGTGATCAGCACCTACAGTATTACCATCAATATCGTTTTCAATAGTATAAACATTATTAGAATCTTTATACTTACAAGTATACGCTAAGTGAAGACGACCTTGTTCAGACCAAACTACTCGGTCAGACGCAGAAGCTTCTTCAGCACCAATTTGAGATAAGAAGCCAGAAATAGTTCTTTTACCATAGATCTCAGCTTCTTTTTCCATAAGATCTGGTAAGTATTGTTGCGCCCAACCTTCAGTATCAGCAGATAAAAAATCTACGTAGTTAGAAGCAAGCGTTTGTTTACGTGGAGCCGCATCAGGACCAGCCCCTCCGTTAAAACTTGTAATTGCCATAATTAAATGTTTTTAAATTAAGTTATTTTTTATTTTTAATTTTAAATTTAAAATCAGAAGAATTATCACCTAGCACTTTAAACTTTATGCCTCCGCCTTCTACTTGACCTCCACGTTCTTGACGAGGATTCATATTGACATTTTTGCTTTTAGCAACACTGTCTTTCAAAGCATCAGCTTTACCTTGTTCATAAAAGTGTTGAGCGATAGCGTCAGCATTCATTGCAGAATATAAAGCTTTATGATAACTCTTAGCATCATCTATTACACCGTCGCTATTAACAAACTTGTTAATGAAGTTGTTGATGTCACTTTGAGTAGACTTTACGTCATCTGCGTTTTTAACATTAAATCTGTATTTCTTATCTCCGACGTTGTATTCAAAACCTTTGAAATTGTCGTTAAAGACTTGATTAGTCTTCTTGTCAAATACAGACTTTTGTTTCTCAGCTAACTGTTTATTCGTCTCTGATTCTTTATTGTATCTATTAAAGAAGTCCATAGCTTTCTGCGCTTCAGGCGTTAATCTACTTCCTGCTTTAATTTCATTGTAATATTTAGACTTTTGCCCGTCTAAGTAGGCTTTCGCGCTGGCAACTTGCTCTTTAAGCGCTAATTTTTTTCTTCTAACTTCTCTTTCATCATCTAACTCTTCATCGTAGCTAAATGAATCTTCTATTAAGAAATCTATTTCTTCCGCATCTAAGTGCGGTTTAGTTCTTTTATAATACTCAAGTAAAGCTGTTTTATTATCAAGATCACTATAATCTTTATTTAACTCTACATAATCCTCTAAAGTACCACCAGTTTCATTCATAAAGTCTAATAACTTCTGAACATCTTCAGGTATAGGCTCCCCAGTCTCCTCTGCTTTAGCAATAGCTTCTTCAACTTTTTCAGCTACTTCTTCAACTTCTTCATTGGTTACCTCTTCTAATACTGGTATTTCTGTTTCTTGTACTTCTGTTTCCGACTGTACTTCTTCTTGCTCTTCTGTGGATCCGGAGTCTTCATCGCTTCCCACCACTCCTGCTGTGTCAGTTGTGTCTTCTTCAGTTTCTGTTGGTTCTTCATTAACTATTGGTTTACTTAAATCAACTTTGTACACTGAATCATCTCCAGCGGACTCAAACTTAGATTCATCGATCTGAGGTTGAGTGGTTTCTTGTGTAGTTTCTTCAACTACTTCTTTGTTTTCTTCCATAATATAAAATAAAAATTAGTAATTATCTAGGATTAAAATCTTCTAATCCCATACCACCACCAAGTATATCATTACCTGATGATTCAAAGTTTTTAGGTGGATTACCTGTTTTTCTTTGCTCTATAAGTTCACTTTGCTGTGACGCTTGGATTCTAGTTCTCTCATCTTTACGATCTTCTTTCATCTTTTCTTTAGCATTTACAGTGCTTTGATCCATACTTTTTAATTGTTGGTTTATTTGAAACTCTAACATCATTAACTCTTTTTTACCAGCTAATTCTTGTTTTAATTTTTCAGCTTCAAATTGAGCTTTAACTTGCTCTAATTGAGCTTGACCTTGCATCTTTGCTTGATCTTTCTGCATCTCTGCTTGAGCTGCAACTTGTTGTGCTTGGGCATTAGCGTCAGCTTGTGCTTTAATATTTTGCTGTTGAACTAATTGATCACGCTCTTGTTTTTTCTTACGTCTAATCTTTAATACTTGATTAGCCAATTTGATATTTTTAATATCTCTCACATCTATTGCATCCTCTAAATCTATACCACCTTGAGCTAAAGCTTGTTGTATATTGTTTTCAAGCATAGCTTTTTCTTCTTCATCTGGTGCTAAATCAATAAATATACCAAAGTCATACAAATGTAAACTACACATTTCTTCTAATGTAGCTACGTTGTGAGCACCTAAAGCATGTATAAAAGCTTCTTTAGTTGGAGAGTACTCAATAATGTCTGATATTCTAAGTGATAATTGCTCAGCCACTTCAACAGTTAAGAATAACCCAGACTGTAATATATGTCTTGTAGCAGTGTTACTATTAGCAGCTGCTAGTTTTTGAACACCAACTAAAGCATTTTTATCAGGTGTTGTACCATCTCTAGCTTCATTCAGTCCGGTGACATCACGAATCATTTGTAAGTAGTAATTATACGTAGCAATTAAGCTTTGCATTTTTTGACCACCTGATCCACTTGATATTTCCTGTATAGGCACTTTACCTGGATTCATATCTCCAGTTTCAGTAAATGATCTACCAATAACAGAACCTGTTTGGAAGAACATATTTAATGCTTCTTGTGGATTATAGTTTGTACCGTTACCTAAGTCTATTTCGGCTAAACCATCAGCATCTAAATAAACACCATCTGGTACCATGCGAGATAATACTTGCTGTAACTTTAAGTGTGTTAACTGTATCATATCAGCAAAACCAGTTATACGCTTTACTAATGATTCAATACGACCATTATACATTCTAGGTGCTACAATACTATAATTCATTTTAACTTTAGTAAAATCACTTTTAGGGCGTAGCATGTTTCTAGCTATCTCCCATTTAAGTAATTTATCAGTACCTAATATTAAAGCTCCTTCATACAAGCACTCTATTTGTCTTTGTAATTTAATAAAGTTTCCGTCTAAATCTTTTGGAGGATTAAATGTATCATCTTTCTCAATGGCTTTCTCAGCACCTGAACCAACTTCTTTAATTTTGTAGGTTTCGTTTTTGTGAGTTTTCCAGTTGAAGTATAAGACTTGAACCTGGTTATTATCATAATCTCTTTGAGTATTGTAATTACCTTTATCGTAATTATTAGTTTCAGATATTTCTTTTATTTGTTCTTCAGTTAAGTCAGGGAATTGAACTACTAATTCATTAATAGGTACATGTTTAACTTCACCAACATAATATATATCATCAAAATAGGGGGATTCTGTTTTAGAGTAAACTAAATCTGCTGGATCAACATATTCAACAACAACACCTCTTGAAGTATCAAAACTAGTTTTTACAGCACCAATTCCTAATACTGTTAAATCGTAGAAAAATCTACGTTTAATTAATTCATAATTACTACCTTCAAGTAAAACATTTATAGCCTGTTCTTCAGCTAACTCTACAGCTTGCTTATAAGTCATTTGCATGTGTAGTTTTAACTCTTCTTCATTTTCAGGCATATCTGACATATCATTTTCTGTTAAATCAACGCCAGTTGCTTGCATTACTAAATCAGTATATTCTTTTGATCTTAAATCTCTAAGTATGCTTTCCATATACTCAGTACGTTTTTCCACTCCATAAGGATCCTGTGAGTATGCTTTAATATCATAATTTCTTTGAGCTAAGCCATTAACTACAATATCGACGAACTTAGGTATAATAGGTACTGGTTTCCAGTCTAAATTTAAGTAACTTAAGTCACCATTTATAGATAACTCATCTTTATACTTTTGAATAGATTGTTCACCTCTAGCATACAATCTTAAGTTGTGGAAATCATTTTTAGTATTTATATGTCTACCGGCTCTTGATCCTCTATCACTAGAAAACCATTCTTGCTCAATAGCTCTTGCTACTTTTAAACCGTACTCGTTAGTCATTTTCTCAATATCACTAACTGCTTGACTTGGAAAAAAACTCTTTACAACTGACTCAGCCATAATTATCTTTTAATTATTTTAGATGTAAAACCATCTTGTTTATATTTACTTATATTTATGTTTAACTTTGGTTTATAAGAAGGTGCTTTAGGAGAGTACAAATGTCTATTACAACCCATGATAGCTAATCCTGAACTTATAGCCGCATCAAACTTAGTTCTTTTAGTTATATCAAATTTTGCCCAGTCATTAAGTGTTTCGTTAAAGTACATAGTACCATAATTACCTTCACCTAAATGACCAATATGATCATTGATATACATTTCAATTGCCGCGGCGTGAGCTTGTTTAATATCCTCACTAGAGTTTGGTATACCACCAACTTCTTTTTCAGCTGCGGACAATTTGTTCCAGATTTTATCAGGTCTATTCATACTAAACCCTCTATAACCTCTTCGTTTAAAATAATATAAAAGTCTTGGTTTATTATTCTCTGCTAATAATGGCATGCCATAAAATACACAAGCCATCAATACATCTTCAAAAAATATTTCAGCGGTTTGAGGTCTAGCAATGTATTCTAAAAAGAATGTGTTTGCTGGGGAATCTTCCATGCTGAATTTAGTTAAACCATGAAGAGCACCGTTTGATCCACGTCCATCAACTGTTCCACTAATATCATAGCTATCACAGCCAAAAGCTCCCATATGTTCATTTCCAGGATATTTAACCCCATTTTTAACTATCACTCTATTTTGAAGATTTTGAGGCGGTACCCAGCTAATTTTAAATCTTCCAGTTGGATCTGGATTAAAAACAACACTAGTATCTTTTACACCACCAACCCATTGGAAGCTTCCAGTAGTCGTTACTGCTGAATTTCTAATACCTTCATTATAATCTATTTGCTCGTATATTTTTACAAGATTAAATAAACTATTTTTTGTTTCATCTCTAAAAGCATGCTCTTCAGTTCTTGGGAATTGACGATAAAATTCATTTAATGCATCTTGATCTTCTTTCAGACCTTCAACTTCATTATCCCAGTGATCAATTACACCAACATCAATTAGTTCACCGTCTGGTCCATAAACGTCTTGTGTTGGAGTACTGAATACTGGTCTTCCAAACTCGTCAATAAAACCTTCAAAGTTCCATTCCATTGGGATAAACAAAGAATATAAACCAGATCGTGTTTGACCATTTTTATTACGTTTTGTGACATCGCTGTCGTTATATAATTTTTTAAAGTTATCACCACCTTTATCTAAAGCATTAGATGTTGATCCCATCATACACTTACCTATAATTCTACTACCTAACCTTAAACAAGTTTTAGTCACTCGCCAGTTATTAAGTATATTATCAGGTCTCTCCCATTTACCACTTTCATCATGTACTAATAGAGAAAGCTTTTCACCATCATAACTATTATCACCAGTATTCTTCCAGTCAATAGTTGTATCAAGACCTTTTATATCTTCTAACTTTTCGTTAGTATCTAATTTCTTACGAGTAAATTTACTAGCAGGAACACGATAAGCAAGTTCTGACTTAGGTCTATCCATACCATCTTGGATAGGTTTAAAGAAAAAAGGATAATTTATAGATATTGGTACTACTTTGTCTGTAAACATCTTCTTAGCATCACTACCACTTTTTGATAGTATACCAAATCTTGAGTCGCTAGATATTGTAGCTTGATTCACAGCTTCTGCTGAACTCATAAATGAGAAACCAGAACGTCTGTTTTTCAAATAACACATTCCGTAGCATCGCTTATCTAATTTACAAGCTTCCCAAAATAAAAAGAATAATCTATTTGCTTCACGAAAATCAGGGGCACCTACGTCAATCTTACTCCATTGTAAATACATATAATGACTACCTGTTATATAAGTTGGGATTCCATCATTATTAAACCAAAAACCATCTTCGCGGCGTTTAAATTCTTCATCTATATAATCATACCATTGAGGTTTTTGCTCTTCAGGATATGCACGCCAATCAAATATAGTTTTTATCTTTTTAAGTATATCAGGTTTAGGTATTTGCTCCCACTTCTTTTTATCATTAGAATATATACTTTTAGGTGGTTTTGGCAAAGCTATTTTTAAACCTTGTATTTCATATATTTCACCTATTTGACCTGTAGTACCAAGTATAATAATGTCATGGTCAGGATCATATCCTTGTTTCCACTTCTTACCTTTATTAAGTCTTTTAATAGTAGTAAGCTTTATAGGTTCTATTATTTTATATAATGTTTGCTCGTACATTACTTAGATCTACCTTCAGCAAAACCTTTGAAAACTTTGTCTTCTTTTTTATCTTCAGTTTTACCATCTAGTATAGCTTGCTCTTCTTGTATTCTATTGAGTATTTCAAAAGCATCAAAGATAGCCAATTTTTTTGTAGCAGCAGCATTTTTAAGTCTATCAGCAGTAATATCATCACCGCTGTCAACTATAGCTTCTTTAGCTACTTTAATTAATTCTTCCACTGCTCTATGACCAGCTTGGATTATACTCTTCTTCGTCTCCTTGATATTCATACTTAATAGTTATAAAATGGTTCATAACTCTATATAGTCTCTGACCATCAATTATAAACTCGTACTTACTGTTTGGTCTAACACCAACTAAATCTTGTTTATCAAAAGAACCATCAGAGTACTTTATAACACCCATAAGTGGCCTCTCTTGATCTATATCGTACTTGTCTATAGATTTTAGGGGCATAACAAAAGAAAAGCCATCAGGGGCTTTCCAATCACTTTTATCATTTTTGTATAAGAATATTTGATCTTTGAAAACAATATAGGTATTTTCATTAAAATAGGATTTACTATTTCTTTCTTTGCCTTTAACATCATGCCATCTTCTAAAAACATTATGATGAACTATTATTGTATCACCTGGTTTTATCCCTAAGTCATCACCAACCATTGGGCAAGATATAACTTCGGCTTCTCTATTGACAAATTGATGATTATATATTTCAGTGTTTATTATTAACTCTTTATCACCGATTGTTTTAGTATTGTTATATCTACCACCTTTTGGTTTTATAACAAAGCCATATATACTTCTCATTAGTATTCTAAATTATACTCAACTGATATTGCCATGTTTTTATTAAAATCTTTCCAAGGCAGTATATCTTTGTTTTTTTTAATATAAATACTATACTTTTCTTCTTCTTCCATAATATTACAAATGGTATGACCACCATAAACTTCTTGACCTACAGAGTAGTGCATAGCGTCTATCTTGTAATCTTTTCCAACTGTAATCTTACGAATTAGCTTCGTTTGATTCATTTGAATTATAGTTTATTGTACCATCTTCTAGACTCACATCGTCACAACCATATTTTTCTTTAAGTTCTTTTTGAACTTCCATAATATAACTTCTCATTTCAAAAATGTCATGAAGCATGCTGTGCTTTTGAACCTCAATGATACCTATTTGTTTTTGGGCTTGATTGATACCTTTAGCTAAAGACTGAAGTTTAGTTAGTTCTTCAGTTTCAATTTTTTTAGCTTTAGGTTTAAGGTCAACGAGTTTTTCTTTTGTTGTATTCATAATTTAATTTAATTTAATTGTTTTATATAAATTTACTATCTACAATCTGATATTGATCCAACTACACCTGATGTTACAGGCATAGCTTTAAACCTACCTCCACCACCATCTATTCTATAGTGGCCATCTGCTAGAAAATACCTATCATTAGCTCTAGCTTTTGAGTAAACTTTATCACCTGCAGTCGGAGCTGAACTACTACCGTCATGGTAATATGTTTGGTCCATAGTTGCAGCACAAGCATTACTACCATTACTCTGAACTGTAGAGCTGGAGAAAGAGGTCCAACCGCTAGCGTTTCTAACCTCCGTACGTTTTCTAATTTTTACAGCTTTATTTTTACCTCTAGCTTGAGCTGATGTATTTGCGTTACCCAACGCCATTAATAGCCGTAATAAACTATTACACCATGTGTATAGTCAGTTTGTAAAGATACTCTATTCCATCTACCGTAAATAGTTAAGCCCTCTGGAAATATAACGGTATCTGCTATTGCTTCACTCTCAGCGGTATCATTTGATTGATCTAAACCATTAGCCCTAGTTTGAGTCTGAGTACCAATAAAAGCTACACCATCACCTAGTGATCCAGCAGTATCTACTAAACTAGACGAACCGTCGGTTGCAGCTACTAGTTGATCAAACTTTACATCTTCTAACATTGTTATAGCAACTATTACTCTACCATGCGGAGGTGTAAGATCGGTAGCATTGGCTTTAAGATGTCCACTACCAAGCTGTCCGAAATTCCAAGCTGTTGCTGTTGAATTTAATCCCATTTTTTTTATTTATTTACTTGTTGATTCTGTTTTGAACTTCCCCCGAAGAAGAAGTCTATTATTGTATTTACTTTAGCACTCATTGCACCAAATGTGGTAGAAATGAATCCTATCTCATAATCACCTAATACAACGTCTTTTAAAACGAAATATCTAAACATCACGTAAGTTAGACCAAAATAAGCTAATGTAAACAGTGTTGCTAATATCTTCTGAATTATAGCATCATCTTTATACATGTCTCTAGCTGACTTACGATCTTCCACTTCTTTAGCAAAAGCTTCACGTTCAGCTTCGAGCATTACTTTCTCGATCTCTAACTTTACTTTTTCTCTTTCTTCGTCTGTAGTTATTACCTCATCTAGTATACCTTTGGCATTATCTAATACTTTACCAAATATACCACCTAACATTTTATTAAGCATTCTTTTCAGCTTTTACGGCTTTCTTCTCCCAAGGAAAAACGTTAGAGCCCTCTGCGCTCCACTTGCCATTATATTTAATTTTACCATCACGTCTAGGATATGTTACACCTTTATAACGAACATAATCATCTGTATAGGATAATTCTCCAGTAGACATATCTTTTAGATGTTGGGATTCGTGTGCTATTACTTTCTTTTCAAGTGCACTATCTTTAGGTACTGATTTATCTATGTAAATACTACCGTCCATATTAGCTTCACCTAAAATACCATCGTCTAAGTTTTTTCTAATAATAGGTGTATTACTTGAATTACGTATTTGTCTTTTTTCAGAACCTAGTTTAAATCCCATTATCTTTCAGAGTCTTTTATCATATCATCTACAGCTTTGTTATACACTTTGTCTGTATATGATTTGTTTTTAAAAAATACACTTTTATCGTGTGTTGGAATATCCTCCTCGCCTAATAATATTCTATATATTCTGCTTATGAGTTGGCTGCATTTAAACGAGGTTTTGAAGACGCTGTACTTAATCGTAGTTCGATTTCGATGACGCCAGACCTCAATCCAGCCTTCTTTTCTTAGTTTTTCCCAGCGGTGTTTATCCCAGCTAAGTGTATATTCTCCAGCTTCAAATTCAGCTCGAGTAAATCTTTTCTTACAGTCTAGATATATCAATAACTCTAGATCTGCATCAGTTAACCCGTAAGTCTTACAAGCCCACTTTCTAGTGAGCCTGTAATACTTAAGGATTTGTAATTCACGTAAATCGTGAGATGTTAATCTCATTGAGATTAGTTAGTAGAGTCTATATCATCATCGCTAAACACTATTTTAGCATCTGTGATTTTACCATTTAAAAATTTACCGTTAAGTGCATCTGCAATAACAATAAAACCGTTATTACTTTTTCTACTTGAATTAAGCGCAGTAACAATATCTTCAGCAACAGCTGGAAAATCTCCATCGCCAATTGTTAAGACAACATAAGTAAATCTGTCAGTTCCAACAGCAGCTGTAGCTCCTTGTTCCTCTCTTAATTCTTTAAAATAAATGTGCATCAAACTAGCACTAATAGGCTCCATACTCTTAATCATGTCTGATGATACGCAAATAGCTTCTGTTGTTGCATTTGCTCCTGCTGTACCATCACTAAAATAAAGCATATTTTTCATAATGTTTTATATTTTATTAGTTAATAATTAGATTATGCAGCAGTATCAGTATCACTATACTTAATAGTAGCATCAGTAATGTTAGGGTGTATAAACTTGCTATTTAGTGTATCAGCTATAACTATGAATCCACTATTGTTAACGTCATTTATAGCTCCAGTTATAGCCTCACATACATCTTTAAAACCTCCATCTGTTATTTCAAGATCTACGTAAGAATATCTAGCTGTTGCTACAGCTTGTGTAGCTCCTTGTTCTTCTCGTAATTCTTTAAAATAAATGTTCATTGCCGAAGCACTAACAGGTTCCATACTTTTGATCATACTAACAGGAACACATATAGCCTCTGTTGTTGCATTTGCTCCTGCTGTACCGTCAGTGAAATAAAGAAATTTTTCCATTTGTTAAAAATTTTTGTTTAATAATTAATAATTGTTTACGAATTCAGGTTTAAGGATTACGGGTTTTGGTTTATGATTAATCTACTAATACAATATCACTTGATCTAATGACAAAATAAAGTTTATCTTGCCATTGTATTCCGTGACCAGCATGTTTATCATAGTAAACCATATCACCTTCAGCTACAGCTTCAACTAGATTACCAGCTGATATTACCTTAGCCTTTAAGTACCTATTGTCATCATCTAAATCCTCTGTCATTATAAGACCTGCAACCTTACGTTGCTCTTCTTTGATCTTATCTACTACTAAATAGTTATTGATTGCTTTCATCTGCTCTTGCGTTTGAGATTACACAGTCCGCTGATACTATAGTTGTAACTACACTCACAGCGTTCTTGAGTGCAGACTTTGTTACGAGAACTGGATCGATAATACCAGCATTGACCATGTCAACAATATCACCTGTGACGACATCAACGCCTAAACCTTCACCCGATACAGTTTGAGGTTCTAGACCTGCATTAGACATTATTGTTTTGAAAGGCGATTGTATAGCTTCAATAATAGCTCTTTCACCCACGTTAGTGGGTTCGATTTTTTGAGAAGCATTAAGTAATGCAATACCTCCGCCCGGAACAATCCCTTCTTTAAGAGCAGCTTTAACAGCGTATATCGCATCTTCAACCCTGTCTTTCTTCTCTTTAAGTTCAATCTTAGAATCTGCGCCAACCTTGATAACTCCAACCGAACCAGAAAGCATAGATAACCTCTCTTGAAGCTTTTTCTTAATGTACTGATTCTTTTCATCTTTTATTTGCTTACTAACTTGTTTGATTCTTTCTTCTACAGCTTCAGTATCAGAATCAACCGTTAGAACTGTATATCTGTCATCTGTGGTCGCATATTCAGCTTCCCCTAGTGTTTCGACATCTATAAGGTCAAGATCGTCTCCTAGCTCCTCATTTACAACCGTAGCCCCTGTTAATATGGCTAAGTCTTCACATGTATCTTTCTTAGTAGGACCAAAACCAGGTAGATCTACAATATTAACCTTAATGTTACCTTTTACTTTATTCATGAGCAGCGCCGATTTTACTTGCTGACTTACTGCCGCTACAATAAGTAAAGATCGGTTGTTTTTAATAACATACTCTAAGATGTTCTGAATCTTACGTATATTAGGTATTTCAGACATGCATATTAAAACAAGTGGCTGCTCAAGCTCAACTTTCTGCTTATCTGTATTTGTGATGAAGTGCGGTGATGTTACTCCACATTCAAATTGTACTCCATCAACAACCTCAACGTAAGTATCCTCGGTTGGAGACTCTTCCATAAGCACAACACCATCTTTACCAACTTTCTGGTAGGCCTCAGCTATAATATCACCTAGCTCAGAATCGTTGTTACAAGAGATAGCAGCGACGTTAGCTAGCTTCTCGTCTGCTACTTCGATCTTGACTTCATCTAAATATTTATTAATCTTCTTTAAACCTGAATTAACACCATTTTTTAGAGCTCTAATAGGTCCATCGCTATGCTTAGAAATACTACTTAACAAAGCTTCAGCTAAAACAGTGGCAGTTGTAGTTCCGTCACCAGCCTCTTTTACGGTATTTTTAGCAGCTTCCTTGATCATCGTTGCTCCGATGTTCTCAATTGGATCAAAAAGTACTACACTTTCCGCTACTGTCACACCATCTTTAGTAATTACTGGATTTCCTCGTGCATCTTCGTAAATCACACACTTTCCCGACGCTCCAAGCGTCGATTTTACTGCTTTTGCAAGCTTATTTACGCCACTTGCAATCTTAGATTTGGCATTTTGGCCAAAATTCAACTCTTTTATGAGCTGAGAAGGGTTATTGTACTCCATTTTATTAAATTAAATTAAAAAAAATAGAGGAGCTTGCGCTCCTCATGCATTAATTAAAAGTTTTTACCACTTTTGGTCCTTTGATAGCCTCTAGTTTTTTAGAAAAATGATCAACACTTCCGTCGATAGCCTTTTCAGCACCTTCTAATGTCTCTCGGCGAGTAACATCTTGCCAACTTTCCTCATTATCAGGGTTAGAAACTTCAGTTTGGTAATAGCCGTTAGGTAATTGAACAATTCTCCAATTTGCCTTGTTGGCTAGGTGTTCCCAATCTCTCTTAGTTTTTGGGTTAACTTGTTGTTGTCCATTTGTGGACCGGTAATAAAGGTACGTCATGTTTATTGGTTTTAGGTTAAACGTATGTTTGTAATTTTATATTTACAGGTATCTTATATTTTTGACATTCTTGATCTAATATCTTTTCTAATATTCTTTTTACCTGTCTTCAACCACTCTTTTTTCTCTTTATCGGTTCTAGATGAACTAGATACTTGTTTTTTAAGGTTTTGCTTTCTTTCTTTTTTCTCTTGTCTTAAAGCTTTTCGTTTTCTAGCTTTCTCTCCAGCGTAATTAAGTCTTTTCTCTAGTTTACTTGTACCAGGTTGAGAAGCTACAGCAGATATTTTAGCTGCTTTTTTTAATTTACCTTTAGAAACTGCTTTTGCTATTTTTTTATCTGTCTTAGTTTGTTTTTTCGTTTTTTCTGTGACAGGTACAGTTTTTACTTCTCCTTCTTTATAAACGTTTGATGGTTGTTGGACCGTTTTAGTTTTTACTTCAGTTTTTGTAGAAGAAGTTTTCATAGGTTTTTTAGGAGCATCCCACTTACCTGTTTCTGCGTGTTTAGCTTTTTGTCTCTTAGCTTCAGCTATATATTCAGCTTCACTTAGGTTACCATAAATTTTCGATAATTTAGGATCACTCTTCATGCTTTTATAAGCTTCTTTCCAAGTTTTTTTATTTGGAGAATCCCCGTAATATCCTTTTTTATAATTTTTAGTCGGACTATTACCGTGATTACCCGACCAACCTTTCATTTTAAATGCCATGTTTTTATATATTAAGTGTTAGTTCCATTACCAAATCCACCGCGGTTACTTTTAACCGATACGAATGATTGCGTTGTATGGTCATAATCCTTGCCCTCTAGATTAACTCCACGCTTTTTAGCAGCACGTCGCTTTCTCTGATTCTCAGCTCTTTTCTTCTTATAAGGACCGTTTGCATAAGCTAAGTCTCTCTCTGCTTTAGCCTTTGCAGCTTTAGCCGATAACTTCTGCTTTCTAAACGGACTATTCTTCTGTACATATGCCATACGTATACTATCACTTAAAAACACATGATAGTTAAAACTGTGACAGTAGCCTACTACTCTTCTTTATTAACAGCCTAATGTCATATAAAAAGTTATTACAAATATAGAACCGGGGTGCTGCACCCCTTCTCACAAAGTGACAACGACTATCAAAAGTCAAATATTTTAGCCCAGCCCCCCATTTCGTCACAAAGTCGGCACGAATATTTTTAGATAATATATTTGAAGTTTAAATAAGTATATTTGCTCGGCTAAATTATTTTGGCAATTTATTTTTGGCATCACAAACTGGGCACGATTATATTTAGATAATAAACTTGAAAATTAATTATTAACTAATACTTAAAAGCTATGGCTAAGAAGGCAGCATTGAACAGCATGACTACTAATCGATTCGTTATGCGTAAGACATTGATCGGTAAAAAGGCGATCATCACATTCACTAACAAGAAAGGCAACTCGTTCACCTACGATCACGACGCGGTGTACAATGCCAACAAAGAGAAACTCGAGGCAATGCCGTGTTGGAACAAGTATAAAAACTACACCAACACTAATAACTTGCCGACATGGGCGAGAGAACATCAAGTGGAGTCTAAATAACTCCGCTTATGTTCGATATATTTGTAGGTGCAGTGGTAATCCTCTGCTTGGTGATCTGTGTGATCATGGTTCAAGATCAGTCGCTCGAATGAGCGGCTTTTCTTTTACGTGTA
>CEUI01055292.1_pt1 | contig 24995 bp, 22 predicted proteins | sample 531411 | NCBI WGS metagenome assembly CEUI01 (sample SAMEA2622841, study PRJEB7988) | marine metagenome | isolation source: saline water (ENVO:00002010), including
ATCTCTTTTAATTCCCATATCCGCCATATCATTTAACGTGATAGTATAATCTGGTTGAAAATACGGTAAAATTTGTTCTACAATTTGTAATGCATCTTCAGATTGTTTTGCCATTACATATAATTCAAATTCTAAATTATAAGGAACTGGCATATATTGTGTATCCAGTTGATTTGATTTTGCGCCTTTAACTTTTTTAAATTTTTGTACACGATTAAGTTTGCGAGTAGGATCATAAGTCAGATTCTTAATCTCAAATCCTATTCTTGGAAGAGTAACCGCAACTTGTTTAGTAAGGTCTGCATCTTCACGCAATCGCACAAGAAATTTTTCTCTTGGCCCGTATGCAAGTGGAACCTTCATAGTTTGAACTATGTTGCCACTATTATCCTTGCGAACCAAATTTATGTTATTAAAGATTGTTCCAAACGCAACAACCACCTTTCTCATGGTTTCGTGATAAAATTGTTGTCCTAACATTATGTACCTCCAGCATCACCGAATGGATTCTTTTCGGAGAAGTCTAATATATTATCATCAAGTGTATCGAATAATTCATTTTGTGCAGTTTTATCAGTATCCATATCACCCACAACATAATCTTCGTTGATCAGATATGCATCATCACCACTATCTGCTGGGTTCTCAAGTAGAATACTTTCACCAACACTACTTGTATCATTCTCTCCTACTATATTATCACCATCAGTTTCTTCTAATAGAAGTCCTTGATCTCCATTACTACTTATACCGATTTCTAAACGGATATTTTCGTTTACAGCACTAGACTGTTCAAGGGTCATTTGATAAGTAAGAGCACTTAATCCGTGTTCTGTTTCTATTGCATCTATCTCTGCAATATCTGTATCAATCACTTCGGAACTATAATCAAATAGTCTACATTGTAATTTAAATACAGGGTTATTATCTAGTTGATAAAAGGGGTCATCATGGTCTACAAAATTAACTTGAAATATTTTATCCAAAATAGGATGATATACCAAATCTCCTTCTAAGGGTCTATCTGATTCTGATGCATCTGTTTCGTGTATTAAAAAACCACTTTCATAGGAACCGCTGATATCTACAACGGTACTATCCAGAGTTCCAGATTCTAATACTATAGAACCACTTAAAGTATCTGTACCACTTTCTATTGTAATTTGTTTAGTTAAATCTTGAAATCTTGTTTTACTTACGACAAAAGTTATCTCACTAAGATTTTGTAAACCGAATTGGGTCATCATTTCTCGTTCACCAGCAAAACCGCCTTCTCCATTTTCTACATACATCTCAATTTTATTTTGTGTAGTAAATTTTGCAAGGTTATCTTCACCAAAGAGGGTATCTTCGGCAGTGAGAGTTCTGTCTAGATAATAAACATCATGACCATAAATTTGAATGGCCTCTGTAACCAAATCTGCATAGAGATTTTTTTCAGTTTGTAGTGCGGCAACATTACTTGTATGAAAGAAGGAATTGACTGCCATCGGTCTATCCTATCATATGCATGGGTGGTAATTGTAAGCCTGCAATCTTTTCTTCTAGTTCGTTACATTCTGTTATAGCTTGAGAATAAATCTCTGTTCCATTCATAGTAACTCCACCAAGCATTGCTACTCCGTTAAACTTAGAAAGATTTGCACCCCATTGTTTTTTCAACAAACAAACTGCATATCTTTTTAACCATATGTCATCATAAATGTCTACGTATGTAGCAGGGTCTAGTTTTCGGTGGCATTCTACGATAATATAATCACTTCCACCTGTAACATCATTCTCCCAATCCATATCAAGATAAAGTCTATTCTGGTGTTCCATATATCTAAAAGGTACTTCTCCCACTAGAATATGTTGTAAATAATCTAGATGTTTCATAGTCATATCGTAGTGAATAACTGAAGTTGAAGATAGATCATATAGATCATTAAGTCTCAACTGATAACGAATATCAAACATATTATTCGTTGCAGTTTCCTCAAAAGGATATACCTTTGTCACAGCCATTACAGCTGAAGGAACAGGAATGTAATTCTTTCCCTCTAACCAAGAAGCCGTAGTAGAACCATCACCAGTATCGGTAACAGTTGCATTTGTCAGATTAGACCTTGCTCTAGTTACATCATCTTCCGTAATTAGATATTTTAGATACATCCTTTCCACACCATCATAGTGAAAGTGTGCAAAATATTGTATAGCTTCGTCTATTCTGTCATCTGCCTGGTCATCAGAAATATTAATGTCAATAACACCATAACCTAATGCACGTAAACAATAACTTTTAAATGTTGCTTTTGTAGTTGGTACAGCCATAGTTTCCTACCTTTTCTACTATTTATAAAAGAACAGGTCTAGTTACTACGCAATTATCATGGTCAAAATAACTCTTCCGTTCAAATCCAACACTTAAATATGCATATAAAGCGGTCAATTTTGGGTATGACCATATATTTTCACACCCTCTTTTTTCTGCATTTTTAATAGTTTCTTTCAATAACCAAGTCGATAAACCTAATCCTCTATGTTTTGGATGTACCCACAATCCTCTAGATCTATATAAATTTAATCCACACTGGGCACCCGAATTGACTCCTACTATTTCTTCCTTTAAAGTTCCATAATAGAAACTTCTGTATTTTATTGCGAAAAAAATAGCCGTTTTTTCGTATCGTTTAATATCTATACTCTTAACAATTTTATTTTGTTCTAGAGTAAAAATACTGAGGTATGGAATATCCTTTCTATCTTTCCATAAATCAGATTTCCACACCTCATGTATTTCTTTCCACGTTATTATCTCAAGATAATACAGTTAATTTCCCCAATAATATTCTGCAGCATATTTGTATGGTGTAAATGCTTTGTTTTTAAAGGGAACAACTTTTTCTGCATATCGGCGTTGACTCATGAGAACTTTCTTAAACCAAGGGTTCTTTAGAGATTCTTCTTTGAACATCTGATCTATAGTTTTAAGTTCTGCGATTAAAATATCTTCTGGAGTTTTCATTACTTGCACCCCATGCTCTTCAACCATTCGTTGTAACGCTTGTCCGTTTTCGGATTGAATCCAAGTGAGCCACCACAGATAGGACTCATATGCAGCAGCACGCACTGAGGCACGTTGCGAGTCAGATAGACTGCGCCAAACACTACCGTTAATAAGAAGGTCACCAGTATTAGAATGTTCATGTAAACTATTTAGATAATAGTACTTCCAAATTGTAGGAAATCCTAGACGTTCATCCTCAAGTCCACCAACAAACTCTGCACAGTTGATAACACCCTTCTGTCCAGCAGCAAGAATTTCACCACCAGGCATCCCGATAGTCTGCATACCCATACGAGCATACAATTCTACATTAATACCTGTCTGACGGCACTTGAAGTTTTTCAAGTCTGCGAGGTCTTTAATAGGACGGTGAAACCATCCCAAAGGTTGGTTCTGTGTAGGCATAGTAGGAAATGGAACTACATCCAGTTTCAACACTTGTTGATAGAAATCACGGTATAGTTTTAAACCACCACCATGAAACATCCATCCAAGGAAGTCAATACCATCCATACCGAATGGGCCTCCTAAAGGTGAGTTGAATAGTCCAAGGGTTTTATCCTTACCAACCCAATAGTAACTCTGTGTCCATGCACCACCAACTGCACCAGATGCCGTTGCATCTAGAACTTGAAAGGCAGGAACCAAAGCACCAGCGGGTTTGATTTCCATTTGGACTTCACCGTTGGTAAGAACTTTTACCTTATCGGCGATAAATTGAGCTTGTTCATTAAATGTGCTGACAGCAGGGAATGAACTTGCTACTAAGATTTTTTTGGTATCTGCGATTGCAGAAGTTGAGAATAGTACGGCAATTGCCATAAGTAAATATTTCATTATAACTCCTTTACTCAATTCACTTTCTCAGTTATTTAGGTATCTTGGTAACCACGTTGCAATACTAGGTGCAAGAAATAGTATTACTACTGCAAGAACCTGTATCCACATGAAAGGCATCATTGCCTTGAATATCATACCTAAATCCCATTCGGGTACAACCTGTTTTATATAGTACGATGTTAAAGCAACAGGTGGGGTTAAATATGCAGTTTGAATAACTATTCCCAAACAAACTGCGAACCATAACATATCCACACCAGAACTAACCAGAACTGGTAAGAATATAGGTACAAATACCAACACAACCACAGGCCACTCGAAAGGCCAACCTAATAGGTGACATAATACAAGTATAAAACCAACAAGTGCCCAAGGGGGTATTGGTAGGGAATTCATAAATTCTACAATAACATTATCTCCACCCAATGAAGTAAAAACTGCACCAAAGATGGTAGATGCGATTGCGAGTAACATAACTACAGCAGAGGTATCTACTGTTTTTAATAATGCATCCTTTAGTTCCAATTTACCATTTAATAACGCAAGAATTAATGCACCGAAAGCACCAAATGCACTAGCTTCTGTAGAAGTTGCAAGTCCAAGTAACATAGAACCTACTACACAAGATATAAGAACTGTAAGTGGAATAACATCAATCATGAGACTGCGATAGTCTGGTTTTGATTCAACTTTTGGGACAGGGAAGAATAAACAATATACTGCATACATCACCGCAATCATCAGGCCTGGAATTAACGCACCAGCATATAAATCTATGATACTAAGATTCATAGTCGGTGCCATAACAATCAAGGGAACGGATGGCGGTATCATAATGAGAGAACCACCACCCGCTATCACCCCTGCCGTCAATTTCGGACTATAACCTAGTCTCATCATATGAGGTGCAGCCATAATTCCTAAAAGAGTAACAGAAGCACCAACTACTCCTGTTGCCAAACTAATCAAAACCGCAATAATAATAACTACAATATAAAGATTACTTACTACACTTCTTAAACTGTCAAATAATTTATCAACCAATCCTGCCTTTTCACAAATATAGCCCATGAATATAAACAGAGGGATGGCCATGAATACTTCATTAGTTAACCCGCCTACAAGATTATAATATGCGAGATTAAAAACTCCATCTCCCATACTAATATAACCAAATCCTAGTGCTAAAAATATAAGGGTGAAACTAACAGGAATCCCTATAAAGATACCCGCTATCATAGTCACCAACATCACAATCGCAAGCAAAGTTTCCTCACCTCAACATAACCTTGATATAGTAATAATATCAAACCAAAAGTAATACCTACTTTCATAGGCCAAATAATTATCTGCGACATGGTTGCAGAACTTCTTTCCCAAATGGAAATACTTCTCCAAGTATCTAGTGCAGAAATATATGTAAGAATACCAATAGCAGGAAAGAATAGACTATATCCTATACAATCTATTATAGCTTTGGTTTTATCTGAAAAATTTTTCCAGTAAATATCTGTGCGTATATGGGTTCCCTTAGATAAACTATAACTTGCACCTAAGATGATTATCATAGAATATAGTTGCCAACTTACATCCACAGCAAAGTCAAATCGTAAATCAAAAAAGTATCTTCCTAATACATTTGTCACAATTAACAATACTATGGCTAGAACAAACCACGCATAATATGTCACTAATTTCATATTCTCTCAGTACTAGACTCTGCCGTAATTCCGTTTGATATACAGTAAACATCACGTTCATTCAAGAAATCTTGAACATCTGATTCTTCTCCAAATGCGAATCGTGATGCCTCACTGTCAAAAATAGAAATGGTAGTTTGTTTAAGACCATCTCCATGCTCTTCTTTTGATACAACTTTTCTTTTACCTAACTTATCATATTCACGAGCTTTTTCTAAAAATTTATCACTTAGTGATGGCCATGATATGCCAGTATTAGGACGAGTCATGACATATATATTTTTTATACTCATTGATATTATTCTCCTTTACTGGTTTTCTTCTTCTATAAACACATTTACCCTCAGAGGTAATCGCTAATATGTTTCCTAATTCATATTTATATGTTTCTACAAAATAATTATTAAGTCGTGGGCCTTTCTCTATATATAAATTATTAGCCCAACTTTCAAAATTTGGGTGTAGATAAAATGGTTGAAAATTTTCTATGGGAAAATTATCTCCCCCAAAATTACTTAATACATCCCATCCCACTGTCAGTAAGAAATATCTAATTCTATCTCTCCACCTTTTATCTAAATGCGTAAATAACATATTATAATGATGTGGTATTACTATAAGTCTGGTAAGAGGTCTGGGATTGTTTATATCAAACTCTAGTATTTGGTCTGAAGGACAAACCTCTCGTAACCACTGAAGTACAAGTGTGTCATCATATACTTCTATCTCTTTATCCATATCTCTTAACTCACAAGCTCTTTCATAACATAAATCACTAAAGGTTTTTGTAGAGATATGGTGATTAAATTTATATGTGGGGGATTGATAAAAAGTATTATCCATAATACCAAATTCATCTTCTTTATCGTTTACAAACGAATAAGATGGTTGTCCATACTTAATAATCAAATCTTCTTCCTGTTCACTTTTCAGTGCCATTTCATAACGAAAATCAGGAGTAACAAATACGAATTTCATACGAATATATATAAGGGTATGGAAGAACCGTACAGATTAGGCCTTGTTGCCACGAGCAGAAGTGGAAGTACCTATTTCCGTAGATATCTTTGCGATAAATACGGTTTATATGATTCTGCATCTTGGTTAAAACATAACCCATACGAAAGGATACATGAAGCGCCGTTTGCAAACAAACATCATATACTCAAAATTTTAACACATTATGTTCCAGAACAACAAATAGATGGTGTGATTCTTGAATCAGAACCAATATGGTTATACAGAAAAGATATGATGAGGCAGTTTCTAAGTCATGTGACAAGAATAGAAACTAAAACTAATTTAGTATACAAAAAAGAAGAAGTTGATTTCTTAAACGACAGTATACCAGATAATAGTTTAGTTGCTACAAGGAAACAATATGATACTTTTATGCGGAGACTTGAAAAGTTTTGGGATTTATACTATACACATAATGCTGGAAAATTAATTCAGTATGAAGAATTTATCACTGATCCAGAAGAAATAGGTTATGATATTTTTGAGGATTATAATTTAGAATGGATAATGTGGGAAGAGGATGAAGCTCCACCCAAAGTTAGATTACCTCTTAAAATTGAAATAGATTATGAAAAGAAATTTAAGAATATTGATGAAATAAGGAAATGGTTTAATGAGTAATCATACAATACCTTTTGAAATAAACTCATTTGACCTTGATAACTTTAAAAAAAATATTAATTTTTTATTTAAAGAAAATATTAAAAGATGGTATTTACGACTCATAGATTTAAAAAAAATTGATCCAATATTTTTTGAATATATTGAGGACAAGTTTAAAGATAAGATTAGTGTTACACGTTTATTTGTAACTCCACCCAATCATTTCACACAAATTCACTTTGATGATTGGTATAAATGGGCACTTAATATTCCTATATGTGGTTGCGATAATACATATAATGCATGGTATAAAATAAAAGAAAACATTAATCCTATTAGATATGGATCTAGAGATTCAGTAGGAAAGAAATATGCATCAAATAATAGTGGTGCATTTATATACAACACAGAAGATATTGATACAGTATTAGAAAAAGTAATTCTAGATAAACCTATGTTGTTTGATACAACTACACCACATAATGTAATAAGTGGTGGATTGGCGAAAGATGAGTTAAGAGTAGTTTTATCTGTAAGAGTTGAATCTATGAAAACTGTATTATTTAAAGAAATCTGGGAAAAGAATAACGATATGGTCTGGCCAGGAAATATTTCTGTCTATGATAATCTAAGGGAAATGTATAAGATTGATATAGAAGAACTCAGAGAAAACCGTGAAGAGTTTGTATATCCTATCCCAAATTTTAGGGGAGATAATGACTAGATATTGTTTAATATGTACTCCACGTTCTGGTTCTTTCTATGTTCAAAGATACATATCTAAAGTCTTTGACCTAGAGTTTGGTAGCGAGTGGTTTGGTAGAGTTAAACAAGTACACTATGATGGAATGAAAACTTCACCTGTAGATATAGACCATAGTGTAAATAAAGATTTATTGAACAACAAAGAGATAACTAATAGATTAGTACATTTAATGAATTATCAAAACCCCTTTATTATTAAATGTATGCCTTTTCAGTTGACAAACACTTTAGAACGTGTTAATATGTCTAGAACAGAAAAACTAGATGTTGCAAAAAAGATGTTAAGTCACTTCAATTTAATATACATGGTTAATGAAGATAAGATTTCACAGTTTTGTTTTGACGTTATATCAAAGAATCAAGATCATGTCAAGCGAAATTATACATCTTACAATCCAGATATAAGAGAAACCCCCCCAGATAATTCTATGACTGCAACTAGAGAACATTATGAAAGTTTTAAATGGAGGCAAGATTTCGTTGAAGATTTTCAAAATGAGAATTGGAAAGGTGAACCTGTTGTTGTTTGGGAAAAATTCGTCATCAATCATAATACTCAAACAAAGAAGATACAAGATTGGTACGGACTAAAAGGAACATATGGAGATGCAAATATAGGTATGAGAAGAGAGATAATACCTCATCCAGATTATTCTAAGATATTTACTAATTATGGAGAAATTAAAACATGGTTTGGATAGAAGGTGAAACTATGCCCAAAATGCATCGGCATGAAGGGTTTATAAGAGATTTAGGTATAGAATTAGCAATATTACATTCAAGTAAAGAATATGATAATTTAGAAATATATCCAATACCAATGATAGGATCAAATCTAGAAAGGGATAATAGACTATGGTTAGATTGTGATTCCTTTGTTGAAGATGCACTTGCCGACTTTAAAGGTATATGGAGAAAGTTAAATAAAAGATGTGTCCTTCATGGTGACCTCTGGAACGAAAACGTGATAGTAAAAGAAAATGGTAGATTAGCTGGACTTATTGATTGGGAACATTCTTGTGTGTATGATCCTCATTGGGAATTCCGAATGATTAGACGTTTCATAGGATGGGATGGACTACATACACTCATTTATTATTACAATAAAGAGTCCGTGTTCAACGTAGAATATGAAACGATAAAAATATTAGATAAGTTTTGGATGTGTCACCAATACATTCACCGAATTAAAAAAGAAGATAAATCATCAGAACTATTCAGAGAATACATGGATCGTTGGCCTGATTGTTTATATTCTATAGACAAAGAGAATGTCGGTCAAGATAAGGCATGATATTATCCTTATGAACTATCGTTCCATCATTAACTATTGCCTTTACCCTAAAGTCATTTGGTAGAGGTGAATAAAATTCCTTCTGAGCTTTACCTTCCATCAACCTAGTTTTTCCTATACCATATGCAAATTCCTTATCGTATATTGCGATAAAGTCTCGTAACATCATCTTTGCTTTCTGGAATCTTTCTGGGTCACTTCTAGGACTGTGGTTATACCAGAACATATTTCTATTAAAGTGTTGATTAATTGCCCACTTGTGAATATCTGGATCTCTAAAGAACGGTTGATAATTATTAAGGTCAATTTTATCTGCCTTAATATTTTGTAAAAATCTAAAAGATTGTGTAATGAATGTATACCTTGTAATCGTCCACCACATCTCATAGTTCCAATCTTCATGTTCTGGGTCATCTAGGTTTGGTTTCTTCTTAGGGTCTATTGCATAACCTAATGATTTATTTGGGTCACGAACAGCATCATCTACTTGTGGAGGATAACCAACACTACCAAACAATCTATCAGCCTCACACCCACTAGTGTATACATGAATATCTGGATTCGCCATTCCATAGATATTACCTGTAGTATCTAAATGATGTGGGTGATTTAGTACAATATCTCCCCATAACTTTTCGTTATGGTTAATTACCGCCTCACCACCAGCGATAACGAATATTTGGTCACTAGGACAAACTTCTTTTAATGCAAGTAACATGGCTGCACTATCTACACCACCAGAATAGAATACTTCTATGACTCTATCCATATCACGCATTTCTTCTGCCCGTTTTATCATAAGGTCATTAAAGTCTGCATTTTCTACCTCTGGGTAATATTTGTAATCTATAACAGGATAATACTCCTTCATATTATCCATATTCCAAACATACTCATCAACACCTAATGCATCACTAATGTATGAACTTTTAGGACGGTGGCAATACTGAATCATAAATTCTTCACGTTGTCTCGCTTCTTTATACTCATCTTTAAATTCTTTTTCAAATTCAGGCCAACCGTACTGTCCTTTTCTAGGCGCACCTTTGACTATCTTATCCATTGCCCTTCGGAAATCATCAGAAACATAAACATACTTAACTGTGTTTGTCATAATCACTCCAATTATGCGGTTTGTTAGCAGAGTGAGTAAAGTGAACGAACTTAATATCGGGATGGAATTCTTCTCCCAAATAGATGTATTCATTCCCTGTTACTTCCCTGTATTTTCTGGTAATCTGAACTTGCCATGTAGACATCTTCTTACCATAGTTTATATCAGAGTCAACAACCCACCTAGTAAACCATTCATTAGGTAATAGTTTTAACTCTAACCTCTCTTTAACCGAATCTTCTACGAAATACTGTTCTCCATTTACTGGGCCTTTGGTAACACCATTCTTAATATAATGTCGTTGCCAACGATTAATATCAGACATGAACTTATCGTAGATATACTTACAATCCTTTGGATAGTATTTGAAAAACCCACCGTTAATTGAATACCCCTCTTTTTTGGTATCTCTCCACCAACCAGGCATTGCAAGAAATTCTCCTTGATTGATTGGGTATTCAAAAATCTCCTTATAACCATTAATTAATAATACGTCAATATCCATAACACAAATAGGTTCATCTATATCTAATTGCATACCCCACATTTTATTCCATTGCAACTTAACCTCTTCATGGTAAGGTTCTCGTATCCAGTGAAGATCGTACTCTGGTAGTTTACTTTCCAGATAGTCCTCATATTCCAATCCATACTTATCCCCTATTCTTACACAAATAATATTCATTATTGTTTTTCCTTATGGGCCCATATTTTATGGGGATTAGTACCTATCCAAAAGAAGTAATTACTATTTTCTTGTAATACCGTATTAAATTTATTATAAGATTGCCAAAGTAAATCTAAAGGATAATATAATAAAACTTTATGCCAACTGAAAATATTACTTGTATTAACAAATACATTTTTTCCCTTGACCTTTTCAGAAAGTATGTTATAATTTGGTCTTATTATGTCCATAACTAAATAATCTATTTCATACTTTTCTGTCATCTCCTTTTGATATTGGTGGGAAACTGCAAAATCATCAATCCTATGAGAATGCCATTCCGCCGGCCATTGAAAATCTACTGTAGGATAAACACTTTCCAACATTTGTATTTCTTCTTTACCCATATCCATTTCTATAATTTTTCTTTTAATATTAACTATACTTTCATCATAATCATAAAAAATAATTTTAGACTTTTCTTCCATATTTAAAATATTACAATAATATTCAGTATTATATCCAGAACAAGGACTTATTATCAGATTAAAAGGAATAGAATTATCTTTTGATAATTTATATGGGTATTCATTATTTTGTACATAAAATACATCTCTGTCCATATAATTCATTTTTAATCTATGAAAATAATTATTATTTTCCTCATAGTCACTAAAGGAATAGTCAAATTGTTCTATTCTTTTCCATATATTATTCTGATATTCATGATTAGAATTACCATAAGAATATGCTTTAAGAACTCTTTCTTTATCTGAAAAATTTATTATTTTAGGTAGACCATTAAATTTAATCCAAGGGGGTGTATAATCATCATGATAATTATCTGGTGATCTGACATATTTTTCCATTCTATGATATATATTTGGACGATTATATAATCTCCAAATTTGCAAGTTTAATTCAATATGTTGGTGATGTATATGTGCCTTCTGGTCAGGTTTAGAGATTATATGTGCCTTCATATATTCTGTACCTTCACAAAATTCATCAAAATGGGTAAAGGGAGTATTTGGGTTACCATTTTTATCAATATCTGTTACTACAAATAACATACCAACAGAAACAATCATTGCATGAGTTTTAGTAGAAGGTAATAATTTGAGCTTCATCATTACTTCACTTTGCCTACATAGAATTACATCATTTCTACTTCCTGCTCCTGTGGGCCCACCAGAAATTTGTAAAAAGGTCATTTGTGCTTGCCTGTAAACACCATGATCCCATTTTAATTTATCAGGATATGAAAGAATATAAACACGTTCTTTATGTTTACGTTTAGATATAGGTCTACCATCTTTTTCATAATGGCCAGAAGAACCACATTCTTCTACAAATGTTTTAAACTCTTCCCAACTATTAATCATTTTATTTCTTTTAAAACTTCATTACCAAATTGTTTTGCAATAGATCTTTTCATTAAAAATTCTCTATCTTTATTACTTCCACCATGAATAATAAAATGATAACGATTTTCCTCTGAACTGTTTAGTGCTTCATGATCCACACCATTATCAAACCAGAATCCAGTACAGTTTTCAAAAGGTAGTTCTTCCTTAGTATCTGCTCGTCTTAAATAACAATTTTTTGGTTGATAAAATGCTAGGTTAATTGCAGATGATATATTTCTAGTTCTTCCCTCTATATCTCTCTGTTTATTTGAATCATTATGTTTTTCAATAGAACCTTGCGGTTTTAATAACATAAATCTACATCTTCGATATTGTTTGTGGGGAAAATCTTCTAACCACCTTTTTGTCTCAGGACAAATTTCTTGAAGTTCTGTCCATCCCCATTTTACTTCATCTTCTCCTAAACCATATGCACTTGGATTTTTAGTATGATACCATCCCATACTAATATCCTTTTCTTTTTCCATAAAACCATATAAGGCAGAAGAATACCACCCATCACCATCCCCATAACGATGTTCTACGAAAAATCCTTCATCATATACGGCCTGTGCTTCTTTGATACATTCAGAAGGGATTTCTAAATCAATTTTAAGATACCAGATATCATTTTCTCTGCACCATTCTACTACATTCATTTCCCTATTACCAAAAACCTTTCAAATCCATTTAGTAACTTCTTTTTACCAGAGAACCAAACATCCATCAATCGGGCCTGTTCTATTAATTCATCCTCGTTCTCTACAGGATTTATATGGTCTGGACAATTCTCTGTTTGATTAGTAGACTGAAGAACAAAAAGAGAATCTTCTAATTGTGGATTAAGTTCTCTAAACTTCCACATAGGAAACATATGTTCACATGAGGTATTTACTACTACATCATAAACTTGAGCATCTTTTTCTTGAGTATCATCTAAAGTTTTAACATATCTAAGAGATTTATCCATAACATTTCTACGCATAGAACGATACTTTCTAGGTTCATCCTTATATCTCCTATTAAATTTAAAACTTATAAAATGTGCGTCATGATCTATTTCAAAATTAGTAACATATTTTGCACCAACATTATCTATTAATATTGCCGTTAGGTAATGTGCATACCATCCACCCAAAAGAGCAACATGGTCTGGAACAACACCTAACTTTATTAGTTGATTTCCTAACCACAGTTTACCTTCTACTTGAGAAGCGTTCATAGATTCTATAACACGGTCATAACACCAAGGACGTTCTTTCTGTGTTTCCATCAGAGCTCTAGTCCAATTATTTGCGGTTAGAGGATTATAAGGAATATGATCTACCATAATTTTTTCAACTCCTCAATTTGAAACATATCCTCATAAGTTTCTTTTGTACTATTATTAAATAAACAAATTCTAGAATCGGGTCTTATCTTTCTTTCCTCCATGTCATGTGGAAATATATTACCCTTATACCAAGAATATACTTCACCTCTAGGATAGGTATTGAAATAAGAAACCTTTTCATCCCATACATTATAGAAATGATGATTAAAATAATTATCAATAGTAGAATACGTAAAGAATATAATATCTTTATTCTTCTCTATATGATTATACACACTTAAAAGTTGACCCTTATTCCACCTTATTATAGAAGAATTTAATGGTGTTGATTTTATTTGTCCAAAATTTCTACGACAATTTTCAATATCATTCCACCACCCTCTAACAATATAAGGTCTATCCATTCTTAATTTAAAGAAATAATCTAAGTCCTGTTGAATTAGAATATCTAAATCTAGATACAAGAACATTTGACCATTCATAGTGGGGAATAGACTCTCATTAAACATATAACATTTACGATAGGCCCAAAATCTATTCGTATTGGGATTATAGTATTCATCCCAATTATCGGGTAGTTTTATATCAAAGTCGTTGATGGGATTATCTGTTAGACAATAGAAGTTAAAAGGTGCAGTACAGTGTTTATTACATTGTTCTAATAAATTAAGAACGTAATCATTACCATACTTGTTCCCCCATTTCACACATAATATTGTATTCACGGACATATTGGATTCTAAATGCATCTACTTCACGAAAGAATGGTATATTGATATTGCCTCCAATGGTGATTCAGCTTTACGTAGATCTGCTTTCTTCTTTTTTGCTTTACTATTTTTAACTTCATCACGATCAAAGAATTTCAATTTTAGTTTAAATAGTTCTTCTTTTTGTTGATTATCCTTGGGATCAAAATTAAAGATTAAATCTTCAATATTTAATAGAATAACTTCTTCTTTATCTTTTTGTTCGGGACTACTATTCTCGCTATACCCATAAAGATTATTATCTCTAGCATAATTTTCAAATGCACTTCTAAAAACATTTCGTTCATTATCCAATTTAACTCTAGTAGATTCTTCTAAACTTTCATATGACCACTCTTTCAAAAAATCATTGAATTGGTCATCATCTTCGTCTACAGGTAGATGATGTTCCCGAGCCACCTTGCCGTCACTCCATAAAATACAAATAGTATTATGTTCTGGATTTGTATAATATGCATTAATTATTTTATCTGAAAAAACGGCCATTCTTTATCTCCTATGCTTTATTTATACGTAAATTATACGTAGTGATTGTAGCGGGCGAGCCGTTTGGAAATTCTTGCGCTCTATAATCATCACCAACTTGTCTAGTCTGGTAATTACCAGAACCATTAAGTTTGGTATTAACCATAGAAGTTCCTCTAGTATTTCCAGAACCAGAAGTTTCTATAGTGTAAGTAATTTGATATCCATCTGAAGATTCAGAAGCAGTTTCTCTTATCCATTCTGTTAAGAGTCCATCTATTGTTGCTTCCGTATAAGTTTGTAAATCATTACTGCCATTAATAAATACAGGGGTTCTTGTAGGTGTAGTATCTGTTCCTGTCCTTCTATGTAAGAAATAACTCGTTACCGTAGTTGGTTGGTCAAGTGTTTCTGGAATACCACTCGCTGCATATGCACTTGTATCTGCCCTTGTATCTATGAAAACTGCATCAGTAGATACCACCGCATAATTTGAAGCGGGAGTCGCCGAAGTCGTGATAGTATAAGTTCCAGCAGTGGTAGCACTTTCAGTACCAGAAACTAATTTATCTATGGCTGGATGTAAAAATGTATCTTTAATATCTGTAATAGTCATTGCCTGTAAGTCGTTATCACTATTGATATACAGAGGCCAAGTTGTTCCTGTATCCGTTGTAGGTGATATAGAAGCATTCACTTTATTAACACGGTCAAAAGATACAGTAACTTCACTAGGTTCAGCAGTTGTTGCCTCATTAGGAAATGCAGTTGCAGACTGTGATGTTGCACCAGCTTGTAATCTTGTATCTGACATTGCCGTTAGGTTACCAGCAGAACTAGTTGATACGGTTAATGTAACAGAAGGATCTGTACCATAAAGATAACATACTTGATTTGTCCACTCCGTAACTTCGGCAGTAGTCATCTCTTGAATATTATTATCTGAGGTAATGTATACAGGTTTTCTAACTGCCATCACTATCTCCAGCACAATATAATGTTCTTAGTGTTGCACCAGTACTATCTATAAGTCTCATTCTATTTGGGAACGAACTCTTCATTTCTTCACCAAACTCACCCATCATCCTCTTCATAATATGGCGGTCTGTTTGTGTAGTAAGGGCAACTGCATCTTCAAAGATGATATTACTATTTGCATTACTAGAACTACCATCTGTACCATTTAAGATAACATCATCACCAGCATCTGCTGTTCCATTCGTACTATCTAGTAGGAGATTATCACCACCTTCTTTATTTGGGAATGATAACGAACCAGTAGAACTAAGTGCCATGGCAGGAGTTGCAGCTTCTGATATACCAGTAGAGAACTCTAATTTTGTTGCATTGTTTGATGCACTGAAGTCTCCTTCAGATACCGCACTAATAGAAGCGGCAACTAATATTGCATCTGATCCAGCACCTTCACTTGGTGCTTGGAAATCTATCTTACTAATAATGTCATCAGCTGCAATATCTGTATCACCAGTTTGTAAAGTCAAAGTGAAATAACTATCGTCAGCAGTATCGGTGTGTTTAAATTTAAGTCCAGAATCAGGATCGTGTGTTATAGAAACATCTTGATCGTTACCCCAATTAACTACAGCACTTTCCTTTAAGAATAAACCACCCCACTCATTAGCATTATTACCAAGGACTGCACCACCAACGCCGTCTGGAAGAAAATCTTCTTTAACTGTAATCTTACCATCAGCAGCGATTGAGAGAGCATCTGTATCACTTGCAGAACCTATATTACCACCATCTGCAATAGTTAATCCAGATAAAGTACCTACAGAAGTTATATTTGTTTGGGCAGCAGTTTGTAAAGTACCAGCATATCCTGTAGAAGTTAAAATACCAGTAGAGGGATTATATGTAAATCCTGTATCTGTTCTTGGATTCTCATTACCTGTGGCCGCATCTGAGAATAAAGGATAATGTGTTGCATCAGTGGTATTTGTTGCGACCAAAGTAACTGTACTAGCATTACTACCAACTGTTGCAGAGAACGAAAGATTACCAGAACCATCGGAAACTAACGCATCACCATTAGAGGATGCATCAGCTGTAGGTAATTTCCAAATTTGATTTCCAGCAAGAGAACTATGAGCTGCAAAACCTACATAGTTAGAACCATTATACCACCTTAATTCTTTCTCATCACCTGTTAAGTGTACACCTTGAGTATATTCTACTATACCAGAGGAGGTGATACTCATCGCATCATAATCAGACGCAGAACCAATATAACTACCATTTGGTATTGTTATACCAAGAGTCCCACTTCCCGAACCTGTGCTACCCATTGTCCAGTAACCATAAGAACCATTACTTAATGCAGAAAATATAAAACGACCATCTTCAGTTCCATCAGTAACATCAAGTATTTGGGCATACTGAGTTGCATATGATACTGATTGATCAGCATCATTTTGACCCATAAATATCATTTTACCAATATAATCATTATCAGCTGGAGAAGAACTATTTCTCCACCAAAGCATATCTGGTGATGAAACACCACCACTATCGGTGCTATAAAGTTGCAACATAGATTGAGCATCATCTGTACTGGCATTCTGAATTCTAACACTGTCATCCATCAATGTTATTAGATTGGATGTTGTAGCAGTATCAATAGTTCCATTATCTGGAAATTTTATACCGTTACTAAATGTTGCTTGTTGACTAAAAGTAGTTTTACCATCTGAGGCGATTGCAATAGCATCCGTGTCACCAACAGAACCAATATTACCAGCATTTGCAATAACCACGTTACCACTTGAAGTTAATGTTCCACCAGTTATATTTCCTGTGGTTGTAATAGTAGAAGAACCAGTATCAATATTACCAAATCCAGAAGAAATTGAACCAGCATTTAATGCACCTACACCAGTAATATTTGTTTGAGAGGCAGTTGCAATCGTTCCTGTAATTGTTCCACCAGATACATTCAAACCAGCACTCATTACTGGAATCTGTGAAAAGGTCACTACACCATCGGAAGCAATTGCCATTGCATCACCATCACCAACAGAACCAATCTCACCTCCATTAGCAATAGTAATACCAGAATTATGAATATCTCTCTGGGTAAATGTAACCACACCAGAAGAATTAATGTTCATTGCATCTGTATCACCAGCACTACCTATTTCTCCACCATTTTGTATTGTTATACTATTTGAAAATGTAGGACGTTGACTGAAGTTTACAACACCAGAAGAATTAATTTCCATCGCATCGGCATCACCTACAGAACCAATTTGACCATCATTAACAAGAGTAATACCACCTACATTAAAAATTGGTCGGAAATTAAATGTTGTTACACCAGAGGCGGCAATACTAAATGCGTTTGTGGCAGAGGAAGAACCAATTTGACCACCATCAGAAACGGTAATACCACCACTATGAACATCTCTCTGACTAAAAGTAACAACCCCATCACCAGCAATACTAATTGCATCTGTATCACTGGAAGAACCAATTTGACCACCATCTTGAATAGTAATACCAGCACCATGAACATCTCTTTGACTAAAAGTAACAATACCACCAGAAGATATTTCTATTGCATCTGTGTCAGAAGTATGACCAATATTTGTTCCATCTATTTGAATATTGTCAACTGTAAGTGCGCTTAGAGTACCTACTGAAGTAATATTCGTTTGTGCGGCCGTTTGTAGTGTACCTGTTAGTGTTGAAGCATGAAATGGTGCAAGAGTATAAGAAATGCTTCCAGTAGAAGCACCTGTTGCAGTCGTTGTACCAACTGCAAAAATATCTGAACCTTCATCCCATCCCATAAATGCGTTGTTACCAGTAGACCCACGTTCCATAATAAAACCAAGATCATTTGAGTTACTACTAGCACCAGTGTTTAATTCAATGAGAGCATCTTCTATAACTGTATTAGTAGCGGAATTTGTAACCGTACCACCATTAACTGTAAGGTCACCAGTAATTGTGAAATTTTGAGATGCAGTAACATTACCACTGGAATCAATAGTAAGAGCATCAGCGTCACCAACAGAACCAATTTGACCATCATTAGGTATTGTTATACCACCATTATTAAAAACAGGACGTTGTGAAAAAGTCACTACACCAGAAGAATTGATTGCCATTGAGTCACCATCACCAGCAGAACCTATTTGTGCATCATTAGCAATAGTGATACCAGCAGTGTGTGTACTTCTTCGGTCAAGAGTTACTTCACCAGAAGATGCAATTGTTATAGAATCTGTGTCTGAGACTGTACCTATATTTCCACCATTAGGAATAACAATGTTACCACCAGTAGTCATCAATCCACCACCAGTATAAGTTCCAGAAACATCTAGGTTTGCATTAACATCAGCAAGAGTTGCGTTAAGTTCGATCTCATCCGTTGCGTTAATATCTAAAACTGTAGCACTAGGAGCATTAATATTTTGAGAAGCGTCATTGAACTGAAGTTGCATAGTGCCATTCAATAACAATCCAGTATCAGCAACGTGTGTAAGGGAAACGTCCGAATCTGTCCCGAAATTAAGTATTGCACCGTCACTACCTAATGTTAAATCATCTCCTATTGTAACATCATCAGGAAGTCCAATAGTAACAGTGGCAGTTTCAGAACCAGAACCAGTTACTTCAACTTCATTTGAAGTTCCAGATATCGTTGAAATATATGCACCTGTAGTATCTGTACCCAATGCAACACTGTTAGCTTGTATTGTTGCTGTACCAGTTACGTTACCAGTACCATCAAAGGAAGCAGAAGTCCATACAACATCTCCTGTCATACCTATAGTTCTTCCACTTGCAAGAGCAGTAGCGGTATCTGCATTACCAGTTACATTACCTGTTAAATTTCCTGTTACACTAGTTGTAGTAAGAACACCACTATTTGGATTATACGTAAGTCCTGTATCAGATTCTAAACCTTGGGTTCCAGTTGCACCATCAACAAAAACAGGGTATACAGTTTCATCAGCAGAATTATTTGCAGTAATAGTTGCATTGGTTGCCAATACAGAACCAGCGCTTAATGCAACATTACCAGTACCATCAAATGATACGGCAGCTGCAGTTACATCTCCAGTTATAGAAAAATTTCGTCCAGTTGCAAGAGCAGTAGCGGTATCTGCATTACCCGACATTGCACCAGAAAAGGCAGTGGCTGTTAAAGTTCCACTAGAAGGATTATACGTTAAAGTTCCATCTGATTCTAAATTTCTCTGACCAGTTCCATCTTTTTCTGCATCTGCAACAAAAACTACCGCATTTTCTTCGTTAGTACTTTCGTTATCAGTTACTAAAATAGTAGTAGATGATATAGAAGAACCACTGGTTATAAGAGTACCAGTTTCGTTAGGTATGGTTATAGTTCTATCTGCTGTAGGGTTCGTAACAGTTACTTGAGTTTCATATGCATCTTCAGAGGAGCCCTCAAAATAGATACTAGTTCCAAATATATTATTATTTTTTATATCCGTTACATCATTAACAAGTTTATTAAATTCTCTACGAAATTCTTCCAAACTTGAAGCAGAGGTAACTTCTGAAGCTTTAATTGCCATAATTTACTCCACCAGTTTTTGCAATAGATTCTTTATTTCATGCATCTCAGATTTTATATTATTTATCTCTCTAGTTGCATTACGAATCTCATCTCTCTGAAATTGTGCTTCTTGAGCCCTCCTTTTTGCAGCGTTATAGGCGGAAGAATTACGGTTTACTATCGCATGAGAGGCTCTATCTCTCACTAAATCTTTATGTCCTTCTACTTGTTGAAATCTATCTGTCATTTTTATGTCGCCAATGCTATCGCCCTAAAGTCTTTAATCCTTGGTGCTTGTGCTGAATTTGTTCCTTGCATAACAATCTTAATAGAGTAGGATATAAACTCATCTAGTGAAGTTCCTGTTCCATCATCTTTAACTCCAGCAGTGTAGATATATTCTTGGAAGTCTGTTTTACTTAAAGAACTATTAACAGAATCATCGGGACTTCCATCACCATTGAAATATGTCCAACCGATATCGTCAAAGTCAGCTGCATCATCAGACCTTAAAATTTTATACATTAATTTAATTTCTGCTGTACTATGTCTATAACCAGCAAATAGTACTTTTAAAGCTGTAGCTGCATTTTCAAGAGTTACCTTTTTGGTCATATATATGGCAGAGTTATTATCACCATCTGGTTCTGTTGAAGCAACAAAACTAGAAGTAGGAAATACATCTGAAGAAGAATCTATATTATTTAACCTATTAGAAACTGCAATAAAAGTGGTTCTATCCAAATCAATTACAGGTGAAACATTAACATTTTTACTAGTTAATTTAATAGGTATTGTTAGAGATTTTGAACCAGATAGTTCTTCGGTTTCGTTAATTTCGGAAGCAACCAACTTAGTATCTTCAAAATAAAAATTCTCTTCTAAAGTCATTCTTATTTTATTAGAATCAGCTGTAGTTGCAAAAGATGTTTCACTACCAGAAGGACTTGTACCACTTGTAGGTTGTATAGATGCCTCTAAAGCAGTTTGTTCAACTTCCATAGTTGACAAACTCAATTGAGAAACATTATATATTGCATTTTCTGTTGCAGTTACGGAACTTCCACCATTCTCAGCAGTATCACCACCAATAACTGGAGTACTTGTAAGAGTTACAGTATAACTATCTATATTAATATTTGAAATGGCATTATGAGTTTTATTAACCTCTGTTAATGGAACTTTATGTAATGCATAGTATTCTACAACAGAACCATCTGGGTGAGCTGCGGCCGTAGTATTACCTTGTGCTCTAGTAATACTAGATACAGCTGTCCCACTTATAGTAGAGTATTTCATAATCTCATCATTAATTTTAATCCACCATTCTGAATCTGCCGTTTGAGAATATTTACCAGAAGTATCATCAAAGTCTGTACCACTTGTTAAGGTCAATGATGTTGCTTCAGAAGAAATTGCACCATTCAACGTAGTAGATGCACCAGAAGTAACTCCAGAAATTGTCACATTATTTGAAGTAGAATACATATGATGGTCACGATGTTTTACAAATAATGTAGTACTACTATTAGTAAATGTTAATGGATTAATTGCTAATTTTTTAACAGGAAGAGTATCATTCACTAAGGTAAATGTTCCACCAGTACCTATATCAAATTGTGCTTTATTCATTCTGAATTTCATATCTTCTGTTAATGCTGGCGCCCATGTTCTATTATTATGTCCCTTAAACATAACACCGATATGAGGTTGTTTACTTACTTGTCTAGTTCCACCGACTTCGGTTTCACCCATACGTGCAATCCATACTTTGTGTGTTGGTACACCTGTACCTATTACAAAACAATATTCTGTTTTACTTTGTAAAAATACAGGGGCTGGAAATGTCCATCTAGTCGCAACAGAAGCATCTTCTGATAGATTGATATCAGCAGGATCTTTAGTAACCCTACCAAAAGGTATAACTTTCCCGCCGGGGAAACCATTAATCATATTTCTTATCTCTAACCAACAACCAATATTCTCATCTTTCGCTTGATGATAAAGGTCTATACTTGTTACAAAAACTCCAGGCGTCATTATAGTATCAGTTGACTCTCCAGTTTCATCTATAAAAAATGTTTGTGCTAAAGGATCACCCATATCCATAGTGGTAAAATTATCCATTGGCTCCCTATTAATAACCCTATTCGATGTTGAGGTCACAGACCTTGTATCAGTAACTTGAGTGTGAACAACATCTGCATTTCTTGTTGCGATAATAGTTTCTTGAACCGTTTCTAATATACCAATTGCATAATAAATGGAATCACCAGCAGTAATAGGATCTATACTTGTTATATTATTTTCGTCTGAAGTTAATCTGAATTGTAATTCTCCAGCTTGCCATATTGGGTTCCCCGCTTCCAAAGGATCAGGTATTTTAAATGAACCTTTAATTCTACCAGCAGGATTAGTTACCATTGCACTACCTTGTACAATACTCTCATCATTAGTAGAAAATCCTACAGCTGGAGTACAATGTTCACTTACCGCACGTTTATCAAAGAAAGCATAAACTCTCGTATTAGGATAGAAATTATCACCTTCAAAAGTAATATTTTGAGTACGAATATAAGGTATAACTGCTCGAGCAATTACTTTAGTTCCTTGAGATTCTAGGTCTATTCTTTCTACAACATCTGTACGAATACCAGTTCTAAATTGGTCATCTCGAACTGTACTAATTGATCTTGTGACCAAATCAGCACCTTCTTGCCCAGTTTGAACTCTATCTGAAACAACACCAGACCATTGAGTTTGCCATGCGTTCCATACTGTACCTATCGAATTTCTATTTTCATTAAATACAGTATCAAAATTACCTTCAACATTAATAATCAAATCAGGTGCTAATTCTACCTCAAACCATTCATCTGAAGCCGGGTCTAGATCAATATGACCTACCCAATTTGATAATAGAACAGGGGTAACTCTTTCAACTCTTGTAGCATAAGGTTGTTCTTCATGTAAAACTTCAGAATATGGTAAGGTTATAAGGTCACCTGTTTTCTTATAACCAGAACCAGCACGTTCAGAATCAGTAGTAAGTTTTTCTTTTACTTCAACACCTTTCATATAATGTTGAGGACGCAATTCCTTTTTTTGCATATCCATAGAATTTTTATAGTCTGGATGTGCTACATCACCTACTCTATGTCCACCAAAATTATCTACTACAAAACCAGATTTAAATCTATTAAGTCCATTAGAATCTTGAATTTCAAATGCCTCTGCATCTCTTTCTAATAGGGAAAGAGCAGTATAATATTCCAAGTTATCAACACGATCTTGGAGTTTACCAATATCTTTCATAGTAAATCTCTGATTTCGTGTTTTATTAAATCTAACATCTTTTGGTTTGAAAGTATAAGCTGGAGTAAAAATTTCTCCCAACTTCATCATATTTGTAGGTTCTTTAGGTCTTACAGGTTGTTCTGCTGAAAGGCCTTCTGTTACAATAAAATCTCCAGATGAGTTCATATGTAAAAGAGCCCACTTAGGTAAAAAGTATTCAAAATCACTTTGTAGTAATGCACCAGGCGGAGGAAAGTTTACTGTAGATGATCCTGTACCATCGAATTGTCTATGGAAGAAATCAAATGTATTTGAAGTAATTTCATCAACAACACTTATTGTTGCGCTTGTACCAGAAGCATCTTCTACTCTAGGACGAAAATCATAAACATCCGTTAACCTATACTGACCAGGCGGAGATGGATCATCTGGATCAACTTTACTTGCACTATAAATTGGAATATCATCATATTCCATTTGTTTCGCAACATCTACATATGAATCAACTGTAAAACATTCACCATTACCATGTTCCAAGTAATCATATACTACCAAGAGTCTACCTAATGGTGATTCAGACTCTGCCCGTCTAACTATTCTTGCAAAATCGTAGAAGTTATCTCGTTGACCTGTATCTAACAAATACCTAGATTTAATATCTATACTACCATCTGTTAATGCAGATATTACACCTTCTCCAGAAGAAGAGGTTCCTTTAATAGTTTCTCCAGAAGTAAACTTCTTAGAATTTTTCTCATACACAAAACTTACTGGACTACTAATATTAATTATTCGTGCTTTTGCTCCACTCGATTGTCCTACAATCTGTTCACCTTGTGTGAGAGCATTTACTGTAGAACTAAATGTCATTGTTGGAGCAACTGCATCAGTGCCAGTATCTTCGGAATCGAACACACCAACCAACTTAAACACATCAGCTCGACCTAAAGAAATGGTTTTATCTGTAGGTCTAGTTCCAAACGCATCCGAGGCTCCAGGCACAACTTTTAATTGTTTGCAAAGCATTGTAGTTTTTGTTTTTGCGTTAATACCTGTTTTAAGAAGAGTTGCCATAATTTTAACTTTGGCACCATTACCTAATGCAGCGAGATTCGTGA
>CEUI01043846.1_pt1 | contig 24957 bp, 46 predicted proteins | sample 531411 | NCBI WGS metagenome assembly CEUI01 (sample SAMEA2622841, study PRJEB7988) | marine metagenome | isolation source: saline water (ENVO:00002010), including
CAGATATAACCATATATAAACACGTCTTAAAACAAAATAGAAAGGAGTAAGAAAATGACCAATAAAGAAAGTGAATTAATAATTTATGATGATAAATTATATATAAAAACACCAACTTTAATAAATGGTGTCGAATTAAGTTTATTTGAAGAAATCGAGCAATAACAAAAGATCAATTAAAACAAAATAGAAAGGAGTAAGAAAATGACAATGGAAATTGAAAACCTGGATAGTAGTTTAAAAGCAATCTTGCATAGAAACCAATTTAGAATTTTTTTAAGATCAAAGTGTGAGTTAATTAAGCAAGATAATAAAAAATTATGTACAGGTTGTTACAATATTTTTCAACAGGCGTATTTATATAAAGGTAAATACTATTGTAGGGAAATTTGTACTCAGTATGAAGAAATACCAATGTAGCTCTTGGCAGGACTTGACAAGGGAAATTATATAACTATAATGGTATAAAAGGATTAAAAATAGAAAGGTTAAAAAATGAAATATCAGGTAACATTTTCTGCTATGTGGAATACAGAAATAGAAGCTAATAGCAGAGAAGAAGCAGTAGAAATACTAGAGAGAGATTGGGAAGAATTTATAAGTATTGATCCTAGCTTTATGAATATTGAAGCAGACTTAGATTAAAAGAAAGAAAGGTAAAAAAATGATAGAAGATAAGATACAAAAAATTAGAGATTGGTTGCAAGATGAGATAGAAAATAATAAACCTGTAGTAAATGGTGAAGAAGAAATGGCAGATGGTACCGAGAATATTTACGTAGGTCGTACAGAATTAGCAGAAACATTGCTAAAAAAACTAGATGGGTGTGAAACATGGCAATTTCAAGGAGAAAAAATTAAAGAAGTAATGATGTCTAATTTCTTAGATGACTTAGAGAGCATACTAACAACACACTTCGGAGAAGATTGGAGATATGAATTTGATGATGATAAACCAATAATAATACACGTACCAATAGAAAGGAGTAAAAAATGAAATCACCAAGAGATATTGTAAGAATTGAAATTATGATGTTAGATGATGAAAAACAAGCATTAAGAGAATGTATAGAAAAACTTTATAATAGTAGAAAAATAACTTTATTAACAGTTAGATCATTGAATATGAATTAAATAAATATGGGTATCAGAAAGAATATTCTTAATGACTGTAGTCGATAGAATTATTCGTTAGGGTATAGGAGTTATAACTAATTACTAAGGAAACTTGGTAACCGACATAAATGGTTTAAAAAGAGATGAAACAGTTGCATACCTATCTCTTGCCCACAATATGAAAGGACACAAAATGAAAAAATTTAAACAAAATGAAATAAAAGAATTATTAATAGACCTGGTTAGCAATGAATATAGAAAACACGACAATTATCATAAAAACTTTAGGACTAAGGATATAGAAAATCATATAGAAAGACTGTTTTCTTTATTAAGTGATATTCAAGACTGTAATAAGGTTTTTTTTGTACCTGAGAATGAGAAAGATTTTTATTGGACAGTAGGAAAGGAGAGAAAATGAAAGATCAAGAATATAGAGACTTAATAGAAGAAGTAGAAGAAGCAGTAGACCTTATGAATACAGGTAAATTTATGCAGTTAGAGGGTAGTGTGGGTAGATATTGCAGTAGTTTATACGAGCAAGGTTTAATTATAAAAGACGTTGAAAAGACCACAAAAGAAAATGGCAACACTTTTATAGATGGATATGGTAGACAGCAAAATTTATACTTTTTCAAACCTAATTACGAATTAATAGATCAGTTAGATTAAAAGAAAGAAAGGAAATAATATGTGTAATCAAGAAATAGCATATAGTCAAATCATCATAGATGGGACAAGGGAAGAATTAAAAGAATTTATAGACAGGTCTTCTAATAATATGTTTTCAATGGAAATAATAGATAAGTGTGTTCATGGAACGTGGGTTTCAGAACAGATATGCCGAGAAATTTAGAAAGGAGAGTTAAAAAAATGAGAAAAGATGAAACATTTATATCTGAAAAACTAGATAAAGAGATTTTAGATTATGGAGTTATGAAGTATGAAAACTTTGTGGGAACAGGTTATGCAAAAGGATTATCAGTAGAGCAATGGGAAGAAGGAGTGTCAGGAATTGATATATCAGACTTGGTACATGAATTGTTTAATACCGATTATTTTATAATTGGCAGAAAAGAAGCTGTTAAATGGCTAGGAGAAAATACCTTTGATGTTATATGGGTAATCCAGGACTACGAAGATACACAATTTGGAGAAAGATACACCGACTATTGTGAACCTGAAAAATTAGTTAATATGTATGCTTACATAAGGGGAGAACGTATACTACCTACAATAATAGAGCAAGGGAATAAATTAGAAAATGAAAGAGTTTTTACAAATGAAGGATTAGGAGTATTGTATGAATAAATATATAGTTTATTATTTTGGGTTATTAACATCTATTGGGTTTATTGCTCATTCTTTTTTTAAAACTAGAGCAAAAATAGAAATTAATAATTATAACAAAGATCAAATTATAGGAGAATGGATATTATTTTCATTAGTTATATTGGCATTTTGTGGCTTAGTATATGTGCTACATTTTTACATAGAAAACATATTAGGAGAAGATGATGAGTAAATATGTATGCAAAAAATGTGGGAGTGGAGATATCTCATATCAAGTGTGGGTAGATGAAGATGGAAACAACAAACATACCTCCTATAATGATTGGCAAATAGAATATGCAAGGCATGGCCAGGCATGGTGTGAAGGAGAAGATGGTTGTGGAGAAATCTTTGGGGTTCAAGAAATAAAAGCACATATAGAAAGCGACCTACAATATGCAGAGAGAGTGTCTAAGGAGTTAGAAAATGAAGACAACATACTTTAAAGATATAAGTGGGAATTGGTCTGAAGATCATTATACAGGATTAACAAAAGAGCAACACAAAATTAATAACAAATGGTTTCAAACTATGATGGAAAGGTTGTACGTACATGGTTTTTTGTATGTCCCTGATATAAGCACGACTTTTGTAAAAAAATCAGAAAAATGTTATTACACAATAACACCTGACATGACTAGAAAGGAGTAAGAAAATGCCAATAGAAATGATTTATTTTTTTACAGGATTTTTAACTGTTCCTGGTGTAATATTTGGTTATGAATATTATAAAAAATACAAAGCAACAGAAAAAGAAAAAGAAAAAAAGAAAGGGTAGTTTGTCTACATTAAGACAGGCTTCAGCAAGGAGTTATGAAATGTTTTTTGATGTAGATAGAAAAACAATTAATGTAAATCGTAAAGACTTTGAAATCTATGTTAAGGGTATAAAGGCAAAACTCTTTACACCTTTTGCATGGGATAACGAATTGGCGAGAAGACATACAGGCCTATCGCCTGACCAATTAATGTTTATCAAGATCAACTTTATTAAACTAGCAAGGGATTATAACTTTGACATGAATCGTCAAGAGTTCCTGAAATAGCATTGACAAAAAAGAAACAAAACATTATTCTGACATAATAGAAAGGAGGATTTTATGGAATTAATAGCATTAATTTTTGGTGTGTTTGGTGTAGGCTTTTGGCTAGGCGTTGCAGTTCAAAGAATAGCGTTTAGAAGTCAATCTAAAACAACATTAAACCAAGAAAAGATCAAAGAAAGGAAATAATATGTCAAAAGAGAATAAATATCTTTTTGACTTAGATTCTATTCACACGTGTATTTTAGTAAATGCTTATGAAGTAATCACTAAAAACAACGAAGCAGAAGAAGAAATTATAAAACCTGTAGTGTTAAATATTGCTGACTTAGTGTGTTCACACTTAAAGCATTGGAAAGATACAGGCCAGGTATGATACCTAAAGAAGATAGATGGCTATGGATAGAAATGAAAATAAATTCTATCTTTTGGGACATAAAGGAAATAAAAGAAAAATTAGAAATAGAAGAAAAGGAAGATCAAAATGAAAATGACTAGCAATGAGTGGGAATACACAAATTATCTTCAAGAAACACTTGATGAGTTTGGACAGATTAAAAAAGTTACAGGGTTTACTATTGGAGAAATGTTTATGGCAGTAGATAATCCCAAGTTTGAAAAAGAAGTTAAAAAGTACCAAGAGTTTATGAAAGGTCAAAGGTATGAGTAAATTAATAGACGTAGAATCTATAGAGTTTCAAAGCTTTCTTGGTAACGCTATCCATGATGGGTTACGAGAGTTTGAAAACCATATAGCAGCTAAAGAAGAAGACACGTACAATTCTATAGAAAGGCTAATTGACTTAGTTTGCGACATAGAACGAAAAATAAACGATCTTTCACTAATAATGACAAGAATGGAGGACAAGATTGACAAAGGCAATTAAATGGTATCCTGAAAAATCAGGAGCAATGCAACCAACTAGCAGACCTAACAAAAAAGGAGAAGTTGTTTTTTGTTGTTTTTGTCAAGCAGGAATATTTGTAACCAATTTTGGTTATGGCCAGGATAAACCTGAATTGTCTATTAAGAAATCGGTGTGGAAATGTTCAGGGTGTAAACAAACCCTGAACAAACACCAATTAATTTTAGACCTTATTAAGTGGAGAGTTTTTAATGGACATAGCAAAAATTATACAGGGCATATTAATCCCTACAAAGAACAAGTTTTTAAAACATTAGAAAGAAAACCTAAAAGGACTAAGTCAAAACAAAGAACAATACAAGATTACCACTAAAACAAAACAAATTGAAAAAAGGATTAAAGAAGTGAACATAGAAGAAAAGCTTGAAAAAGAAATGACAGTAGACCAAAAGTTAGAAACCTTATTAAGCATAAGAAGGTATTTAAAGGCAGGGATAAGTGTTGAAGAAGACTATTATAATAGTGATACCATCATGGAAGACCAAGATGATGGCTCTTATAACATTAAGGCCGATACAAAAGGTAGAATTGACCTGTTTAAAGAATTTCAAGGTAAGTATGATGATCTATTTGAGGATAAGGGAATTATAGATACTTACAATGACCTAAGTGCTTGTATAAGAGGTGCAGTAGCAAAATATAGAGACTTAATAGAAGACGAAGATTGGGATAGAGGTTCTTATTATTTAGGCAAATATAAAGCAGCTTTAGACACAGTAGAAAAATTTGAAGATATGTCTATAGAAAACACAATGACTATACAACAACTAAGGTTTTTATCTTTAGGGAACGAGATTATAAGAGAGTTGAAACATTTAAATCACGACAACCCTAGATAAATAATTATAAGGGGGAGACCCCCTCTTTCTCCCCCTTAGTTCCTATGAACATACATATACACATAGCGAGTTTTATATTAGTAATCACAATAACGTTTTTAATAATAATAAAATTTATATAGAAAGGATTAAATAATGGAACCAATTATAGAATGTAAGACAATTAATTTTTGCGAGTTAGAAAGATTTTTTATTTTTTCACTACCATTTATTACTTGTTTTCTAGGGGTTTGTATAGGGTACTTATATAGAGCACTAGGGAAAGATACCTGGCTTCTATCAACTTCATTTGAGGTAATAGCATTTTTCTACAGAAAACTACAAAAAGCGAGGAAAGGATAAAAAAATGCAAAACAAAGATGACCAAGAGTTTTCCCTATTTCTAAAAGAAATAAAGGACTATGAAAAAAGCGAAGAATATCAGGCTTATTCAAAAGAAGAAAATAAAAAATATAAAAAATATTTTATTTTTTACCTTTGTTTAGGATTAGCCTTGATGCTTCCATTAGTGCTCTTGCTAATGGGAAAGTCGTTGTCTGACCCTCAATACAAGGAAGGGTTTGCTACAGGTATGTTTTCAGGAGACCGAGAAAATATCTTAGAAAGAGGGGAAGAAAGGTTGAGATGGTTTCCTGAATTAAAAAATATTAATGAGCAGCTATTAGATCAATTAGAAGATGCTTATTCAGGGCACCCTAAAGAGTGGGAAGAATACAAAGAACAATTTAACGTGAACCTAAAAGAACGAGGGGTAAATATGTCTATGGAAGAATACCTAAAAGGTGGAGCATTAAAATACGAGACTGTTCCTGCATGGGATTTTAGGACACAAGAGTTAAGCTTTGAGTTTAATAAAGGATTTATAGTAAAAGAAAAGAAATGAAAGCACATCAAAAATTAATAAGAGATCAAATGCAAAAAGAAGACGCATGGAACCTTTTTGGCAAATGGTGGGAAGAAATAGATGTTGATATAAAAAAAGCAGAAGTAAAACAAATTGATGTAAAAACAGCAGCAAATTTAATTAAAAAATATGAATGGCTTGAATGTATGCCTTCCATAGTGAAATATTGTTATGGAATATATTTTGAAGGCAACTTAGGAGGAGCAGTTGTTTATAGCACAGAATATATTGAAAATTTAGGGCATTGGGATAAATACGATTATACAAATAAAATTATTCTTCTTTCTAGGGGTGCTTGTGTTCATTGGGCACACCCACATAGTGCTAGTAAATTAATTACTTCTTCTATGAAAATGCTACCCAAACAATACAAAATAGTTACTGCTACTGTTGATGAACAAGCAGGAGAAATAGGAACTATTTATCAAGCTTGTAACTTTGTTTATATAGGCTCTATGCGAGACAACAACCCAAATGTAAACAGCACAAAAAACGATAGGTTTGGCGTTAAAATTAATGGTAAGCTATATGGAGCAAGGTCTATTAGGCAAAAAATAGGTACGCAAAAGAAAAAAGAAATTTTAAAGCATTTCCCTGATGCAAGATTTATCCCCCAAGCTAGTAAAAAAAGATATTTTTATTTTTTAGGCACAAAGAAAGAACGTAAATACCATAAGATGCAAATTGAAAATCAAATCAAACCATACCCAAAGCGAAACAAAGAATAAATTATAAAAAGCTAGGAAACAAAACTAGACATTTTGTTTCTTTTATTATAAGATAATTAAAAGCTTAGGGGTAAAGTCTCCTGATTGTTCTATTACTTTTTCCCTAAGCGACCAACAAAAAAGAAACAATGCAAAATAAACGTTTCCAAAAACTACCTGATTATTTATCTAAAGATCAACAACGAGAATTTCTTAGGGTTGCTAATAACTTTCATAACACTAAAAATGTTTTTCGCAAAAACAATGTTCTTCTTTGTATTAAATTGCAGCTTTATGCAGGGCTTAGGATTCAAGAAGCTTTAGACCTTACACCTAATGATGTTTTTTTAGGGGACAGCAGTAATGAATTAAAAGTTGTCCAGGGCAAAGGCAATAAAGACAGAATAGTTCCTTTAGCTGCTCCTCTTTCAGAAATGCTAAGATTTATTAACAGTTATTTAAAACCACCAAAGAATATGCCTTACATACCATTTAAAACAAGAAAGGCTCCTTGGGTTTGGTACAAAAAGATAGGCATAGAAGCAGGTGTTGAAATTAATGGAACTCATGTTTTAAGGCATACTTTTGCAAGAAATTGTTTGAGCAAAGGGGTTCCCATTAATGTTCTTCAGAATTTATTAGGCCATGCTGATCTAAACACAACATTAGTGTATTTACAGATATTGCCTTCTTCGGAAGAACTTAATTTAGCTATGGATAAAATAAAAGAGGAGATAGAATAATGTTTATTTTTAAAATATTGTCCCTGCCTTTTGCTATAGTATCGTTTTTAATGTCTATAGGAGTTTTGGTTTTTGTAGGGTTTGTAATATATGGGTTTTTATTTAATTAAAGGAGAAAGCAATGGTAAATGAAAATGAAATGCAGCCACCTGATAATGCAGGTGTAAATATAATGAATGGGTTTGCCCTTGATGAGCAAAACCAAGATGGGTTCTTTAAAACTACTAGGTATTATTTAGAACCAGGTAAAAGTACCAATCATTTATTAGGAACATCTATAGTTAATACAGAGCAAGCTATGGACACAGCAACTATATTAGCTAAAGCAGAAAACACTAGAAACAGAATAGCAAGACACGAAAACAAAGGAAAGAAAAAAGAACCTTCTAAAAAGAAAGAAGGGATTGATTATTCAGACATGACTTATGCTGAAGTTCATGTTTATAAATTTTTAGAAGTGGCAAAGTCTATTAATGGAACATCAAGAAAAGAAGGGGTTGGAATACTTACAGGAAATTATCAACCTTATATTGACAGAGGTGCTTCAAGCTTCTTGCCACGAAAAAAGGGGTAGTAAATGAATATATTTAGATTTTTACCAAATGGTTCGGCAGAAATTAAAAAAGGAGAACTTCGTAACAGGATATTATATTTATCTCCCAAAGAAGCTTATGGAATGAAAACAAACTCTATAGGGTTTATATGGAGATCAAGATTGTTTGGGTTTTTAAAACCAAAAAGAACACAAATCGTTAGCGTTAGAGTTGGAGATGGTACTCCCCTTTCGCCTTTGTCGAAAAATTATATTTCAGACAATCCTGTTGATGAATACGATCTAAGAGATTATGAAAATGAGTTTTTTTTAGAAACCCAACTAGATGTAGAAAAAAATAAAAAGACAACTGAACGAACAAGGTTAGACAAATTGCTTTTTGTTTTGATTGCTTGTGCTGTAGCTGTGTTTTTAGTTATTGCAGTAGGGAAGAACTTTACATCTATTACAGATGGATTGTCAGGACAGGGTGGAGCAACTAATTTATTTTCACAGGCTCCAATAAACAAAGAATAAAAGAAAGGAATAAAAATGATAGAGTATGAAGACAGTATGAGAAACGAGTTCTACGAAACCTTAGAAGACAGAGAGGTTAAGTTAGAGAAAAAAATAGAAGAACTAGAAAAAGAACTAAAGGTTCATAAAGCACAAATAAGAAAATTGTTTAATATAACAACAAAGCTAGGAGAAAAAGTTTATGGCACACTTGACTAATGGCCACGACATTGACCTAAAAAAATATTACCCAAAAAGTATACTAGCAGGTTTTGGGCTTTTACTTTTAATGGGAATAGGTTTGTTAGTTTTTCCTGCAACTTATTATTTAGGATTTTTTATGGTTATAACTATTTTATTAGGTGGAGCAGGTTTTACCTGGTGGAAATTAAATAAAGAGTTAATTAAGGTTTATCACTTAGTTAGATATGATGATACTGTTTATGAGTGGATAGAAAGATGGGAGCCAAGAAAAAACGTAGAAGAAGGAATGTCCCCTGCTTTTTTTTATCAAATAAAAAATGAGTTAGTTCCTGTAATTGATTTTTTAGATACAGACAACCCCAAGCCATTTAAACCATTTGGTGCTAGATTTAATTCTGTACAGTCAATGGATATAGGCAGAACTACAGATCAATCTTCTGCACAAAGAATGTTGCAATCTAAAAGCAGCTTGTGGTCTAAACAAGAGGTTAGACTAATAACCTATTTGGCTATATTAGGTGGGATAATGTTTGGAATAATAGCAATTACAGGTGGAGACCCCCCACCTCCTGAAATAATACAATGAAACTACAAGACTTTAAAGATTTTATAGATGCCCACAAGGATTCTCCAACTTATTATTGTTACAGGTTTAAAGAAGTTTTGTGTAAGGTTTGCGAAAAACTAAAAGAAGAAAACCCTTGTGAAATATTAGCTTGTATTGATTGCAACCAACACTTATTCCCTGAAGACTTTAAACATTTATCTACTTTTAAATAATATGACTACTGAAGAAACTAGCAAAAAAACAGAAAGTAAACTACTAATTGAAAGTTCAGTCCTAGGGTGTGAAGGTATACGCGGGAGTGGTAAAACCCTCTTTGCAACTTATCTTACTTTACACGCACAAGAAGTTTTAGGTGCTAAAGTTTTTCATAATGGAGCATTATCTTTTGGAGAGTATATTCCTGTAGAAGACTTAATTAGTTTGGGAGACAGGCTTAGAAACGCTATCATCTTTCTTGATGAAATTCAAACCTTGCAAGATAGCTACAGGGCTGCTAGTACTATGAGTTATTTATTTACACAAATGCTTATGCAACTAAGAAAAAGAAAGATCGTTATTATATGGACTTCTCAAAACATTAGGCAATTAAACTCTAGGTTGCTTTGGCAAACAGATTTTTTAGCTAAAACAAAATTTGACAAAAAAAACAATATTTTATTTTGGGAGATGACTAGCCAAGGCACAGTTGCTCCTTATGGAGTAAAAAAAATAGGGAGGGTTTGGAGAGCAAACAGGTTTTTTAAATATTACGACACAGAACAATTAATAGACCCTACTAAAGCAATAACATTAACTTCAGAAGGTATAAGAGAAGTAAAAGAACAAGAAACAAAAAATAAATTTATAGCAGTTATGCAAGAGATCAAAAAAGCAGGTTATGATGAATTGTATTTTGAAGACATAAAAACAGTAATGAACAACAATGAGGTTATGATTACAGATAAAAAGCTTGGTACTTGGCTTAGAGATACCTTTGGTGCTCCCAGGAGAACAGCTAATGGCCGAATATACACTATAGAGCACATCTAAAAATTGATAATACTATATATAGTTGTTTTATACAAGATTGCATTTCTTTTTTTTTTAGTGTATATATCTAAACATATAAGAATAAGTTACTAGGAAAGAATGTACTTCTACAATCTAGGTAAAGTTGCGTTTGCGTTCATATTTTGTATGTTAGCGTTTGCTTTTTTTCTCCCAAGTATTATTAGTACAGGAGAACAAGCCAGGTATACTTCAGTAACAGTTCCACTAAGTTGCACTACAGGTGCAACTGCTAATAGTTGTAACGTACAGTTACAAACTTCAGGTGGAGTGCCTTCGCCATCAGCCAATACGACTATGGAAGGCATAACTGTAATGGAGCAAACACCTGCTGTGGTTGATAGAACCCCAAGTACAACCCTTTCTAACGATCAGTCTTATATTACTATCAGTAGTCTAACAGGCAATACTACTTATACCTTTAATGTTACTTACCCCCAAATTAATTCAGGAGTAGGTACAGGTTTAAATTCCTTATTAAGAGCACTCCCTCTACTTGTCGTGATCGGCATGGCAGTTGTTTTAGTTTTAGGAGGTGGGCGTTGGCTCTCTGCAAGTTAGAAGCAGGTCGAACTTTTAGTATCAACCATACTTATACACATTTAGATACTATCTAAAAAGTGTAGAGGAGATGAGAAAATATCAGCACAAATGAAAGGCATCTTGAGTGCCACAATAGTACTGATTGTATTTTTAGCACTACTTCCTACTATAGTAACTTCTGTTTCAACAGCAGCAGGAACTACAGGATTATCAGCTAGTGCAATCGCAATCGTAAACCTTATTCCCTTGGTAGTAGTCGCAGGAGGAATATTCCTTGCAACTAAGATTGCCTGGGATAAGTTTGGTGGTAACTAGAAGATTAGGACTACCTCTTAGATACTTAGGTGGGAAAAGCACACCTTGTTATAAAGGTAAGGTTCAAATATCTTTTTCTCGCCTAAGTATTTTTTTATATAAACAAGCATAAGGAACAACATTGAATTTAATATTTGTTATTTTAGGCACAGTATGTGCGATCTTTTTAGCAGGAGAAGTTTCAGGCACAGCAAACGTACCTCCTATAATGATTGGCATAGCATGGTTTTTTGCCTTGGGTATGGCAATGTGGACAATATTAGAAGCTTGGTTGTTGTTTCAAGAGAATCAATAGTGAAACAACTTTTTTATTTATCTTTATTTATTTTTTTAGGCTTGGCTTCAATGTCAAGTGTAGATTCTATTTATGCTCAACAACCTGTTGTAACAGATGGGTGGTCTTCAGATTCTAATTGTTCTGTAAATGGAGGAAGTGCAGGGGTAAATTGCTACGTAGCCAATCCCCCTTCTTTATTAGGAGATGATAATGGAATAATAGAAGCAAACGCTTTTGAAAATGTATATGAGTTTGGAGACGTTTTAGTTGTAATGAGATTTAGGTTGCCTGTAAAGGATTTACCATTATTAAACAACCCTAACAACTCCCCTACTTCATGGGGTTCAACATGGTGTGATTTTTTAGCAGATAATACAAACTGCCACATAGACCCCCCAACTCCAACTTATGCTCAAACAATATCTAGTGCTTCAGGAATAACTATTACAGGAACAAGAGTAAGTGATTATGGAAAAAATCCTTTGCTTTTAGGTTACTGTAAAGATACAAGAGTATCAGGTGTTTGGCAAAACTGTTATGATTCAACATTAACAAATCCTTTAGACCCACTTAAGCTGCAAGAAGTTTATATGCCAAGAGTAGGGTATGGTTTAGTTTCTCTTTATTCTTCTTCACAGGGTGGAGGAACAGGAATAATTTTTGGAGAACAATCAGGGAATTTTATAACAGGACTATCAGAAGCAGGGAGAGTGTGTTTGTACCCCAACAGAAATGTTTGGAGCACAATAACTTCAGCTAATGCTTCTTGCCAAGTGGTAAGTTGGGTAAGCGAAAACAATCCTCCTTTATCAGCAACAGACCCTTTAGTTCACACTAAGTTTAGAGAAAAAATATTAGACATGACTAAAGATTTAGAAAAAGACCTAGACATTGGAACAAACAGGATAGTAACAACGAACCAAAAAGTAACAGTCCTTGGAAGCACATTTATTGCTGAAGGAGTGCCAAGGGCAAACGAAGTCTTAAGTCCTATTTATGAAATCGGTGTAAACAAAGCGATCACAGAAACACACACTAATTCAAGTGCGTTGCCACTTCAAACAAATATAGATACCGATTATGCAAACACTTCTTTAAAAACAAGCTTTGATAGTGTAGGGCAATTCAATTTAGGATTTCAAGGAACAAACACAGGCCTTTGGGTTATTGTAATGCTTATTGTTCTTATTGCTATGTCTTTTGCATTTACGTATGTACAAGGCATGGGTTCAGGTGGAGGAAGAATGGTATTAGTTTTAGGTACCACTCCTTTGTTTGTGTTTATGTTTGCAGGGTTCCCAAGCGTTGCCTTTGTGTTTACATTCGTGGCAGTTCTTTCTATTTTTGGAGCATATTATATATTTAGTAGGGTGGGATAATGAATTACAGAGTAACAATTACCCTTCTTGTTCCATATTTTTGCATGATGCTTTTAGGGACTATAAGCCAAATGGCTTACACCCAGGCAGGTGCAACAGGAGAACTAACTACATTTTTATCTGAAGGTGGAAACCCTGATCTTATAGTTTTTGATTCTCCTAAAATTAGTTCTGATGCTTCAGGTATTCAAGGTGTTCTTCAAAGTTCTTATAATTTAGCAAATGTTACTTTTGATGCTTTTACCTCTTTGATAAGAATGGGAACTTTAGATTTTGACTTTTTCGATCAACACCCTTTTTTTACAATAGTTAGGTTTGTTATATTATTTTTATGGGTTCCTTTTATTTTACAATTAGCAATGGACTTAATGAAAGTTTTGTCAGGAGTATTCAGATTTTAGAAAAACTACAAAATTTAAAGGGCTTTACTTTTAGAAAAGGTATCAATGGTATACTGAAGGTCTTAGAAGACCCTAAAAACACACGAAATATTGCCTTTGCATCTTTATTATTAATAGTTGCAGTTATTTTAAGGGGAGATACAGCCTTAAGGTGTTTAAATGCTTCTGTTGTTTCTAACACAGAATATTGTTACTCTCTTTCAGTATCAGCTACTAATAGTTCTGTATCAGGGTATAGTTATTTTGATTATCCACTAAGGGTAAACTTTCCAATAGACACATGGGAGTTAGAAGGAAAGCTAGACAAAGCAAATAGTGGTGGTGGGGTGTTTAGAAAAGCTTGGGACATAAATGCGTTTCAAGGTTCTAACTCTAATCAGTTTGATGTTGTGGCTCAAAACTTATATTCTTCAGGTGGAAACCCTGTTTATGTTGTGCAGCCTTTTATAGAAAACAACTCAACAACTAAAACCTTTTATAACATAGGAAACAGTCAGGCCAAAAGAGATCAGGGATTATATTTTTATAGGCCTATAGACACAGCAAGTATTATTGATTGTCAGAATGGAAATGTTCCTTGTGTTACAAACCCTATTGATTACACCATTAACTTTAAAATAGATGTAGAGTTTAAACCTTTAAATTCTAGCACAGACTATTTATCTAACCCTGCTATCAACATGGCACCAAATGAAAACAAAACAATGATATGTGATACCTCTGTAGCTAATCCTTGTTATGCAGACTTGGTTTCTAAATTTAACACAAGCACAAATCAAGGGTATCGAATAAGAATAAAAAGAAATGAATCTTTAGGAACTATGTATACTTATTTAGTTTGTCAGTTAGATTCAGATATTCAAGAAACAGCCTTTACTACATTTGAAGGAAAGTCAGCAAACGTTAATGTATTGTATAAAGCATACCTTGACCTAACAGGAAACACACAGCTTGATTGTGGTTATACATCACAAGGAACCTCTAGCCAATCTAATGTTTCTTCATTAACTTCAGCAAGTGCAGGACACCTTTTGGTAGCCACACAAAACAACGACAATCTTTTAGTTTGTAATAATTGTTCTAAAACTATGGTTTACGATATTAAGTTTGGAAACAAAACAACAAACACTCAAAACGCAAGATACATGATGAACGCTAACCAAACCAACGAAACAAGTAGTGCTGTTCCTTATACTACACAAATAGATGAATCTACAGGTAATTATGTTGATGGCAATGGAAATGATATTAAATTAGTTTGGAGCATAAACACCACTAATAGTGCAAACGATATGACTGTAGCTTCAACTGATGCTGTAGTTCAATCTGCTTCACAAATGCCTACACAATATCAAGATTCGGTAAGTTGGGTTCCAAATTGGTATGGAAGTGGAAACCCTATTGCCTTAGCAAACCCTGACAGACCTCAAAACTCTTTTCTTTATTGGCTGTATGGAAAACCTGCTTCCTGGGATATCCCTGACAATTTTTATTACACTATGATCTTTTTAAGTATAGGAAGCATATTTGCAATGATGATGTTTATGCTTACAAGAGAAGTTTTTATAGCAACCATTATTTTAGGTATGCCATTGTTATTTGGAATAACACAAGGTCTTGTGCCTTTATGGTTTGGTTTTGTTTGGCTACTTAGTGTAATAGGTGTGATTAGTGGAAAATCATATTTTAGAGGAATATAATGTCAAGTAAAGATATCTTTATATATTGGGTTTTTCCTCTAATAATAGGTTCAACTGCAGGATTATTAACCTGCCAAATAGTTGTAAATAAGATATTAGGAGCAATAAATTGAAAGAAGCTTTAAGTAAAATAAAATATATATTCCCTGCTGAAAAGATGCAGTCTAACATAGCTATATTTTTTAGCATATTTGCCTTGTTTTTTGCAGTAGGAAGTTCAAACGTACCCTGCTTAAACGCAGACACTTGTTCGGTAGGAAGTGATGAAGTGTTTAGTGGTACAGTTACAATTCAGAACAATACTAACTATGGGGTTAAGCTTACAGGAAACCCCACAGCAAACAGAACAATTACATTTCCTGATGCAGATGGTACTGTTAAACTAGCAGGTGCAACACTTACAGCAGACAAAATGTTAGCAAGTGATACTAATGGAGAAGTTGCTGTTACAGACAAATACCCATTTACACTTGGGACAGCAGGACAGTTTTTAAAAGTAGCTAGTACAGGACTAACTATGGATTTTTTAACAGTTGGAGGGCTAGATAGCTTAACTGCAAATGCTCCATATTTATCAGTTAATTCATCAGGAGCAATAGATAGTTCAGCAACGCTTACAGCAAGTACCCCTCTTAAGTCTAACGCACAGGGACAAATAGCAGCTAGTGATCTTGATATTACTACTGACATAACACCAGGATCAGCATTACAAGAAATTAGAGTTAATTCTGGTGGTACTGCATTAGAATATTATACACCTTCTGGAGGTAGTCCAGATTCAAGAATTGTAGCACAAGGTAGTACTGTTGCTTCATCAACTTATACAGGTATGGAAATGATTTGTTGGTATGGACAACATACATTAGATAAAGATAAAAATTATAAATTAATATTTAATGGTGGTGGCTATAATATCGCTTTATCTGGAGATAGTAACTATTGGAGACCGCAACAAGGAGATTGTACAAGTGGAGGGGGGAGTTATTTTAGTAACATTTTAAATTATTGGCTTGTAGGTAATGGTAATCTTTTTGGAGGGAATACTTATTCTACTTCTTCTACTTTTTGTAGGTTAGTTCAATCAACAAATTCTAATACATCTTCTGCCAAAACAAGTAATTTATCGGGAGAAATAACTTTACGACCATGGAGAGAAACTAATGGTTATGGATTCTTTGCTAACTATGATGCTATGGGAGTTGTTTATAATGCTGTCAATAGTCCAAGTCAAATACAAACAGCAGTTGGAGGTTGTCAAGACGTTAATACAAATTCCTTTGCAGATATTACAGGATTAGATATGCAATTAGAAGGAAATGGTACATCATCTGGTCGTGAGTGGGTGTTGTATGAATATGATTATTAATCCCCATCAATGGAGTAAATTAAAAAAGCTAGAGAGAGAAATAAGGAAAAATGGCATCATTAGAAGAACAAGAAAGAGAACTAGAAAGAAGACAGTCTCGCTTAACTCCTAAGAAGAAGTCTTTAGCTGAACAAGAAAGAGAACTAGAAGCTAAACAGACTAGACTAACTCCTAGGTACAAAACTAGAGTAGACGCTTCGTTAGAAGTGCCCACAACTTTTTATAGTGCTCCTTCTCCTATAACTCGATCTGTTAGTACTGCTAAATTACCAAGCACATCTTTGTCTCAACCTAGTAGCACTTGGAAAGCTAAAGCAATGTCTTATCTTCAAGACATAAAACAGCGACCAATATCTGTAAAAGGAGCCACACTTTCGGTGCCCATCTCACAAGGATTGCAAACCTGGTTAGCACCTATAGGAATTGGCCAAACAGGACAAATTACTCCTAGAATTTCTCATTTAGTTGAACTAACAGGAATCCCTTATATATCAAGAGAAGTGCAAAAAGTTCCATGGTCAGAATTAGATGATATTGTAACAAATCCTAAAAAAACAAAAGAAGCTGCTAAACTATTGGGAGAATATGGCTTAGGAATAGCAGGAAGCCTTCCTTCTCCTTTTTTAGCACTTAACCAAGCATTAGAACAACAAGGAATCAAATCAATCGTGCCTACTAAGTCTGAACAAGAAATAGCAACGCTTCCTTTTGGAGATATGATTTTTGTTTCTGCTGAACGAAAAGCAGAACTTGAAAGATTTAGAAAAGAAGGAAGTTATAATCCTAATACTTTTTGGGCACAAGTACAAACAGCGTTTAGGCCTGTTGATCTTATTTTAACAGGAACTATAGCAAAAGGATTAGTAAAAATTCCAACAAAAAGCACACAAGCATTAACAACAGCAGGGCTAAACAAAGTTGAAGCACTTAAGCTGCAAAAACTTGAAGATAGTATATTAGAAAAAGTTGTACAATCAAGTTTAAATAAAAGCGTAGGAAACGTTGTAAAAAAACCACTAACTGAAGCAGAATGGAAGGCTCTTGGAGACACAACTTTTGGAAAAAGAATAAATCTTAGATTAACAGAAATAGCTGATGAATTAGACAAGTTTGATAGTGATGTTGTTATTCCAGGCAAAACTAAAGGTATTAGGGCTTCAGGCCAAGAAAACCTAAAAGGACTTGAAATTGTAGCAGAAAACTTAAAAGATTTTCAACAAACACTTTTGCCTGAAGATATACTTAGGATAAAAGCAGGGGACTATAGTTTAAAAACTCAAAAGGCATTAGAAAAAAAACTTAAAGATGCTTATGACAAAAAAGATTACGAAGCCAAACAACAAGTTATTAAAGAAGCAGAAGACTTTTTAAAAACAGAATCAAAGCTTCCTGAAGCAAGGCAATACAACAAACCACAAAAAGAGTTTATGAAAGGCGTAGTGCCTAACCAAGTAGAAGAAATAGTTAAAAAATCAGACGAAGTTGCAGGTAAAAAAGCACAAGAAGATGCTTTAGATTTAAGAAATAGAATGAACGAAGAAAAGGCAGCTTTAAAAGAACTAAAGAAAACAGATAAAGAATTAAAAGAATTAGAAAGGTTAGGAGACGAAAAAAGAATAGCTAGAAAAAAGAAGCAAATAGAAGAAGACAACCTAAAATACGAAAATAAGAAAAAGCTAACAGAAGAAGCACGTCAAAAAGCAGAAGAACTAAAAAAAACCGACCCTGAACTAAAAAAACTACAAAAACTTGCCAAAGAAAAAGGCAATGCACCCCTACCCCCACCTGATAAAGAATATTTAAAGTGGAGAGAAGATATAAACAAAGAAATGAGAGATGTTTTTGGTGGTAAAGATTCTCCTTCGTCTTCTCCCCCAGGTTCTTCAAAACCTGTTCCTCCTACAAAAGACGCAGGAGACTTAGGAACTGAAACAAAATTCCCTGTTGCTACAAAACTAAAAGACAAACCTGTAGATGCAGCTAAAAACATAGAATCTCCTAAAGATTTATCAAACGCCTTAGAAAAAGCTACAGCAAATTCTGTTTTTTATAAAACTACCAATAATGCCTTCGCACCCCAAAGTTTACCAACTGTAGTTCCTAATGCTACTGTTTTTAGAGATATTTTGTTAGCAAACAATGATCTAAAGGCAAGAGATATAAAATTGTGGGGGAATGGCCTAGGAGAAATTGGAGTATCAGATAATAAATCTACAACACCTCTTTTCGAAGTAACTTTAGTTGAAACAGGACAAAAAATAAAAGTTGAGCCTATTACAGAAACACCAAGGGCTTCAAGTCCTTGGGTTGAAATATCTAAACCTAAAGATTATATAGTAAACATTCCTGAAGCAATAAAAGGTAAAACTACAGAAACAAAAAAGAAACCTGGGTTACGTGGAGGAAAGGTTATAGAAAAACCTAAAACTCCAAGCAAAAAAGATGTTACTATAAAAATCCCTGATGAAACAGATTTACCTAAAATTGGAAAAATAGTAGGAACAAAAATAGTTCTTGATCTTCCAAAGCTAACAGACAAACCTAAGCTAGGAGACCCTAGTAAAGAAAAAGACAAAAGAAGAATAACTATTAAAGAAAAAGCCATTGTAGAAGACCCTGAAAAAATCAAAGAGCCCTTCCCTGAAGACGAAACAGCAAAGCTAAAAGAAGGAAAAAAAACAGATGAAGAAAAAGCAGTAAAAATTGATGGAAGCAGGAAAAAAGGAAAACCTAAAAAGGTTAAAACTTCAAGAAAAAGCTTAAAAAACATTAAATTAGAAGAACCAAAAGAATATGGATATTTGTTTACTTGGCAACAAGGCAATCAATACCCTGTTGCAAACCTTTTAACAAACAAAGTACGATACACAAGAGTTAGGCCAAGAAACTTACCTATGGGGAACACAGTTGCAGAAACGTTTACTGTTCTTAAGTCAAGTAAAGTAAAACCACAGGTTAGAAGACTAGATATTGGTAAGTTCTTTGCAAACATATCACGTGGTGGAGTACAATTTGAATTAAAGAAGAAAAACTTAAAAAAGAAATATAAATATTAGGAGAAGTTATGGCAGAACCCAAAAAACCTTATGTTCCTTCATATATGAAACAAGGCACAAGTGGAACAAGGGCAGATAAGATACTAAGAGAAAGGGCTGCTCAACAAAGAGTACAGTTAGAAGCAGCTACAGAACAAGAAGAAATTGGAAGCCAATATTATTCATCTGAACAGCAAGGAAGACTTAGGGCAAACCCTCTTAGCAGATTCGGTACAACTCAAGCTATAAAAAGAGAAGCAGAAAAAGTTGAAGCTGCTACAGAAAAGGCAGAAGAAGAAGCTGCAGCACAAGCTGAAAGAGAACAAGCAGCAAGGGAAGAAAGAGCAAAAAACCCTTATGCTATAAACACAGATATACAACAAGAAGAATCAAGGGGTTCAACAGCTTCCCCTGGGTACCAACCTTTTACAAGAAACGTAAGTCCTTCACAAAGCCAAGCTTACAAAGATGCTTTAGAAAAAGCTAAAAACCTACCTCGCAGACCACAACCTGCTACCCCACAAGATTCACAAGAACTAGAGTTAAATGAAAGACAGTATGGAATAGGCTCTATGTCTTTATTAACAGACGCAGACCTTAAAAGGCAAGATTCGGACATTAAAAAAGCAGCAGATCAAAAAGCAGCAGAAGAAGAAGCTGAAGCAAAAAGAATCCAAGCTAATTTAAGGGCTTCTGAAGAAGTCTTAAGAATGAGGGGAATGATAGATAAAACAAACCAAAGGGCTTCTGACCCTTTGGCAGATGACCCTGCTTTTGGGAGCGCAGGATATAATATTTCATTAGATTATCAAGCTACGCTTAATTCATCTGCTTCACTAGAACAATCAGCTACTTCGCCTGATCTACAAGATTGGGCTGATGAGCAATATGAAGCAAGAAAGCAAACGAAAGAAGATTACAAAAAAGCTGAAAAGACCGAAGGAAGAAGATTAGCTTCACTTATTGAAGAAGAAGAAAAAATGTTGGGAAAGTCTTCCTCAACTGTTTATTCAAAAGACACTTCTCCTAGATTTGCTATAAACACAGATGTTCAACAAGAACAAGAATCAGCAGAGAGATATAAAACTAATGTTTCTGCTCCTTTGCCTAAAGATAAAGAAAATGCAGTAAAACAAGCTATGTTGCAGGGAACTATTGTTGAAAAAAACAAAGAAGAAAACCCTAATGCTCCTTCTAACCCTGTAGTTCCTGCAAAAAATAATGCTGACGAAGTAGCTTCAACTAATGTAGATACCATGGCTGTACAAACTCCAAACAAAGCAGGAGAAACAACGTTTGAAACAAATATGCTTCAAACAGCTTCAATTAAAGATAATCCTTATGAGATTTTAGATGCTCAACAAGTTTGGCAAATTCATAAAGAGTGGGCTGAAGACGTAATAGATGCACAATATAACGAAAGAACAATGCCTAATCCTGATTGGAATTTGTTAGCCAAAATAAGGTACGAATTTGCTAAACCCAATTCAATAGCTATGAAAACAGAAAACTATGGCTTAAGTGATAAAGATTATCAAAAAGCTTTAGATTTAAATTATGTTTCTAAGTGGACACCAAATACATACAAAGAACTTGAAGAATCCTTAGCAGAAATTAAAAAAACCACTAGCGTTATACAAGGTGGAGACAGAACAAGTGTACAAACAAACTTTAATTCGGCTGACGACTTAAACAATGCAACTATAAACACACTAGGAGGAAACAAGTATTCACAAAGTGTAGAATCTCCTGATGGTGGACATAGCCACACAGCAATTAATACTGAAGAACGTTTTAATTTATCAAACCTAGAAAACGTAAAACAACAAATTGATGCAGAAGATGTAAAAAGCATTGCTTACAATATAATAGACAAAGAAGGGCAAGACGCAGGTAAAAAACCTGAAGACTTTGCAAACAACCCTGTAATAAATGGTAAGACTGTAAAAGAATGGACTTATTCAAATTGGGAAGAAAAACCTAAAGGTGTAAAAAAGGGAGAATATCCTAGTGTAATAGTTTACAAAGCAGACAAAAACACTTGGGCTAAAGTTGATTTAGATTCAGGAGTTGTTAATACTGTAAGAGGTTTTGAAAAACCACCTAAAGGTTGGAAAGTCCCTGTTAGCATGATAAAATTGGCCAACAATCAACAGCTTCCCCACCCTAATTTACCTGAAGGGTTTATGGTGCTTGAAACACAAAAGAAAACCCCAAAAAACAAAAAATTTAACGTAAGGGGAAAACAAGGCCAACCAGGTTTTGTAGTTGGAGTTACTAAAGGGCAAGTTAAATTTAGAACAAGGGGTATAAGGAAATAAATATGTTTAATAAATGGAAAACAAAGTTTTTTAGAACAAAAAAAACCTCTAAGGGAAAGAGATCAAAAAAAGAAGGACAACAAGACTTTTTTCAAGATTTTGATGAATCTGAAAAACAAGCTTCTTCAAGATTTGGATTTGCAGAAGGAACTGCTTTTTCAAAGAAAAAGAGAAAAGAAGAAAAGAAAGCTAAGAAAAAAGTAGAAGATCGAATCAAAAAAGCACAAGCAGAAATTGATGCAGAAATAATAAAACAAGAAGCTAAAAAAAGCTTTAGATCAGGTGCAGGGGTAGAAATATTAAGCCCAAGGTTTAAAAAGTATCCTTCAAAAATAGCAGTAAAGGTTCCAAAGCCTGAAGACACTAAATATGTAACCATAGACCTAAAAAATGCAGACGTGTTACTTACAAAGACCCTTCCTGAAGGAACTACAAGAAAAGACAATATTAAAATTGTACAAGAAACAGATACTAGGCCAAAGCTAGACGACATAAAGCTTCTTGGTGCAAAAGTAAAAATATTAGATGATGGAAAAGTTCTTTATGACAAAGTTCCACTAAAAGGTAAAAAATCAGGATTTGTAAAAGCAACTTTTAAAGGATTTAGTGAACCTGGTAAAGGAATTAGAGGTTACGCAGCAAAATTAAAAAGAAAAGCAGGAAAAGGATTAAATATAGAGTTTTAATATGAGAATTAGAGACATTATTTACATATACGCATATACCAAGCTTATTAGAGGGGTGTTCAATGCCAAAAGGTAGGGGAACGTATGGAAACCAAAAAGGAAGACCCCCAAAACGCAAACAAAAAGACCTAAAGGATATAAAAATACCTTCTGTGGTTGCATGGAGGAACCCAAACAACTATACGATCTTAGATTTAGAATCAGGGGATATGTTGTTTACTAAAGAAAAACCTGAAGGGCTAAAAGAAGGTAAGGGCATAAAGAAGACTATGACTGTTTTAGCCACTTCTAAGAAACTGCCACCTATAAAATCCTTTACGAGTGGTAAAAACACCTTTAAAATTACTTCTAAAGGCCTTAGAGTAGGATTAAGGGCTAAAACCCCATCAGCATACAGATACCTGCGTATAAACAACAGGAATCTAATCAAAAGAAGGTAAAATGAGAGAAAACAGCAACCTAGGTATCATATTAGGGTTCTTATTAGTAGTAGCAACCATATTTTATTACCTCAATGGTAAAACCCTATTTTCATAAGTACTAAAGTACTCAATTTCAGATTTTTTTTCAAAAAAGTCAAACAGCTATAGAAAAACCTATTGACACGATTTCGGAATTTTCAGTAGCATTGGAACTAATTTACTTTTCTTTTACTCTTTTCTTTTTTTGTTTTTCAGAAATTTGTTCGGTAACGTTTCACAGCTTTCTTGTTCACTATACAGTACATTTTTACAGATAACTTATAGATCATCTTTATTAAAAGGAAATAAATAAATAATTATATATATCTATCTATCTACCCTTGTAATACCTCCAATAATAGCTATAATATACATATCCTTTCTAGCGAATAGATTGGGTTAGAAGGTTTTTGTTGTTCACTTTCAAAATTCATGTAATTAAACTTCTAATAATTTGAAATTACTACAAGCATAACTTTTTTCATTTTACTTCTAACCCAACTATTCATTCTAAAGCAAACTATAAAATTCTTAATTTTAGTTTTGAAAATTATCCTATTCGAAATCACGCAATTCCTGTACCCCACCCTATTTAGAATTTTTTGAATTTTTAGGCCATAAATGACGTTAAAAGCGTCATTTTGTACCTTAAAAACGTCATTTTAAAAACATAAAATAAAAATTTAAAAAAAACATAAAATTTATTTTTTAAAATTCTGAAAAATATTAGCTTAAAAGAAATTAAAAAAAACACTTAAAAAACGCTTAAAAAATCCAGGTTTAAAAAAATTTTTAAAATAAAAAAAAATAAAAAAAAATCAAAAAAAAAATAAAATTAAGATCATTAAAAAACACACTTAAAAACGCTTAAAAAAAAACATTAAATAAATAACTACTTTAATACTCCTGAAATGACGTTTTAAGCGTCATTTTAAAGGTGTTTACGCTTCTTAAATGTTGCATCGTGTCGAGTGTTGCATTGGTTCCCTTTAATATATAACCATATTTTAAAACTTAATAAATAATAATACTAATATTGAAAATTAATAAAACAAGTATAAAAATAATGGTTTTTTCTCGTGGCATGTATTGACAAGGGATTTAATAATTGATATATATATATAATAATGCAACATAAAACATAGAAAGGTTAAAAAATGTTAGCTAATAAAACTACAATAAAAACAAACTTGAAAGGGGTTAAAATGACCTTTAAGGGCAAAAATTACGATCTTCAAGGGCATAATTGCAACATTCATAAGGGTTATAGCGATAATGAATTAACCGAATTATTAAAGCGTTATAACGTAGAAAACAAAGCAGGATTTAAAAATATAAATCAGTTTTTTAATTATGGTAAGAATTTAAGGCAATTACTAAACAGCAAAGGATATATAAAAAATGGATAAATCAATTAAAAATAAATATAAAAGAAAGGTAAAAAAATGACTAATAAAGAAATAATAGAAAAATACTTAAATAATGAAAATGCTAGAAATAATAATTTAATGTCATTAGATAATAAATTATATTCTTATGATCTTTTAATTTCAGAAATTAAAGACCATAAAAAATTTATATTTGATTATGATATTAACACTATTAAACAAATAACAGGGTATAAAAGTTTAACAACACGTAAACATATAGGAGTATTAAAAGAAGCGTTAAAAAATGACCTTTTAAGCGTCATTGTATCTTTTAAGCATTATAAAAGAACTGATAAAGAAATAAAAGATTTAAGAAGTTTAACTATTAAAGGTACTAATCATTATCAAATACAAACCACAAAATAGAAAGGAGATTAAAAAAATGACTAATAAAGAAAGTGAATTTTTAAAAGATCATATAATTTTTTATGGCTTTGGAATGACAAAAGAAGACAATGAAAAAATAAAAAATGAATTTTTAAAAATAGATAAAGAAGCAACAAAAAACATTAAATAAACAGTTAAATTAATACTCCTGGAATGACGTTTTAAGCGTCATTTTAGGA
>CEUI01027947.1_pt1 | contig 24840 bp, 44 predicted proteins | sample 531411 | NCBI WGS metagenome assembly CEUI01 (sample SAMEA2622841, study PRJEB7988) | marine metagenome | isolation source: saline water (ENVO:00002010), including
CTCGCTATCGACGCCCTAGCTCCTTAACGAGCATCCAGAGTAGGACGTGGCAGGACTTATGCTGCCATTTGGAGAGCTTCCTCCTCGACATAACCGAACTTGGCGAGAATTTCGTCAGCTTCGATTAACGAAGGAGCCATCTCCATGTCAATGCTGTCATTGGCATTTGATGTTTGTGATAGATGATTATAGAGGCCAACTACCATCCTCTGCTTGCAATTTGACGTAAGACCCTAAATCGAATCCAGTACGCCCCCATAAATTAATTATTAAATTTATTTACACTCTTGTCAAATGTTATCGAAGTTAATACTTTCTCCTCCGAATTCAGATTGAGAGTTTTCTCCTAAAAGTTTTGTCATTTCCATTTTATGGTGTTGATTTAAAATAACTAAATTTCTAACATCTTTCTCGGTTATATTACCTACATCAGCGACATCTGTATAATCCTCGATAGTTTCACAAAATTCATTTAAAGCTTGAGCAAGCATCATTGCAGTTGGGTAGGAAATAGAGACGCTTTGTTCAAAAGACTCTAGCTGCCTATTAAGAATGTAACATTTTTCACCATTCAAATCTGTTGATTTTAAAATTTCATTTTTTTCCATATCTTCGAGAGCGAGATTAATCGTGGCGACATCTAGCTCTTCATCCTCAGTAATGGGAACGATATCTTTAAAATTTTTACTCGTAGAATAGGTGTGTTTATTACTAAAGTAATCGAATAATTTATGCGTGGCATCTAAGATTGTCATTTTCTAATTATAACACCTCGAAAGGGAAAGATCAAATTTAACATTGACATCGCCGAAAAAGATTATTACCATAGTTAAATGAGCTTGATTGTACCGTTGTTTTTATTGTATGCTTATTACCTTATCTATCAAGGTGCCAAGAAGTCAATTTTATGAGAGTTGAATGGGAAGAATATGCTCTTAATTTAGCTGAATCTGCGTCGATTAGAAGCGAAGACCCCTTTGTTAAAGTCGGCGCATGCGCCTTGGGTTCTAATCACCGAGTGCTAAGTGTCGGTTATAATGGTTTAGCGCCCGGAATTTCTGCCCCGAAATCTCTTTGGGAGGATAGGGATGGTCGTAGAAAATTCATGATTCATGCTGAAGCAAATTGCTTGTCTCTCTTTCGTGCTGGTGAATGCAGTCTTCTCGCAGTTACCTTGCTTCCTTGTAGTTATTGTGCTACGTTAATTGCTGGGTATGAAATCCCGAAAGTCATTTATAGAGACGTATACGAACGGGATACAAATGCTTTACAAATTTTTGATTTTTATGGCATTAAATATGAACAAATTTCAAAAAATTAAATTTTTCCCCCACGAAGGGAATTCGTTTAAAGTGGACGATATATGATTGCAGATATTTTAGTCGTAGACGAGTTTTATAACAACGTAGATCAAGTTCGCGAGGCCGCACTTGCTTCCGACTTTTCAGTTAAAGGTAATTACCCCGGTCAACGAACGATTTCTTACTTGAATGATTCAATTAAAAACTCTATTCAAGAATTAATAAAACCTTTGGGGGGGCAAGTAACTTTTTGGGGAACAGATTATTCTGGCGCGTTTCAATACACGACGAAAAATGATGAGTCTTGGATTCATTGTGATCATTATAATGTTTGGGCTGGTGTTTGTTATCTTACTCCGGACGCTCCCCACTCTGCGGGAACAGGTCTCTTTCGCCACAAAGAAACTGGAATTTTTAGAAGGCCGGAGAGCAAGGCGTTGGAGGATAAGTTAAACGCTGATGGAAATGATCTTTCTAAATGGGATTTAACAGATACGCTATCAAACAAATATAATAGAATAATTTTTTATAGAGGGGATATGTATCATCGTAGCTTAGATTACTTTGGTGAAGATAAAAAGACTGGTCGCTTGTTTCAAACTTTCTTTTTCGATACGGAATTTTAATGGAATATTTATATATAGCATTTTTAATCTCGACGTTGTTATTCTTATGGAATCACACTGATTTTTTCGTAGAGTATTGTAATTTATTTGGTCTTGACGAATTATTTAAAGTAAGGAGCTACGAACAGTATAAGGAGGAAGCGGCGACAGGGTTAACTGGCGGTAATCCCGATATAAATTATTTAAATTATTTATTAATTAAGCATGATTCTTTCTTCGTGCGTTTAATTACTTGCCCTATTTGTTTATCTGTATGGATGAATATAATCGCTGGAATATATATTGAAGATTTTAAAGCATTTGTAATAAATCTTTGGCTTTCCTTGTTTCTATACTTTATAATAAAGTTAGTAATGAAGAAAAGCGATGAGTGAAGAAGAGCCAATTAAATTAGAGCCAGTAGACGCGTTTACAACAATGTTCTTTCAGCATTTGAAAACCGTAGATTACAATTTAATTGTAAATAATTTTATTCTTCTTCGGAATTTGCTTAAGCAAGCCATTAGAGACTCTCACCTTAATGAAGCAGAAATTTCTCAGGTGAAAAGTATCGAGGAATCATGGGTTAGCTTAAATAAGGGGTGTTCTTGCACGAAGAATCAGAGAATGAAAGGAATTGCAGAAGAAACTTCTAGGTTTGTTTTATCGCAAGAAGGCCGCAAGATTTTCGAAAAAATAAAGTCTTCGTATGAAATTAAAATTCTTAGAATAGAAATCCCAGAACCTGTAATTGAATGTGAGATTTAACCTATATTTCTTGACCGTTTTGTAAAACGTTTATATCATAAGGACATGAAGAAAATTATTGGGTTATTTATTCTATTGAGTGTTATTACGTCTAACGCTGCTCGCGTAAATCTTTACGAAAGAGAGTTTTCTTCCGATTGGTCTATTTACGTTGATAGAGACCTTTATAGGTTAGAGCCTGACTTAGAAAAGAAAGGTCTTCCTAATTTAAGAGAAGCTCTCAAATCAATCAATAAAATTTTGCCTCCGGGTTTTATTAAATTTGCTCAAAAGGATGGTCTAAAAATATTTGTTTCGCCTTCTCGAAAGGTTTTTAATCGAACGGGGATGTTCTTTGTTCCTGCGGAGGATTCAACTTTTTCAACGGGCTTAGAAAGAATAATGAATAAATCTGTTGTGATTGTAGATAGGAGTATCTTCTTCGATCAGAAGATGCTTAAGTATTATTTGATACATGAATTAGCTCATTATTATCATTTTAATATTATCGGCTACAGTAATAGAGAAATTATTTCAAATTATTCTTTAATAAAGCGTGATCCAAATTATAAAATAATGTATGCTACTAGAGATCATTTAGAGTATTTCGCTGAACTTTCAGCAATGTATTTTACAATGAAGGAGGACTTGCTTAAAATGGATAAGCGTGGTGTAATACTTATGGAGAAGCTTTGGGGAAGAAATTTTAAATGAGAAAAAAAGTCAGTAAATATTATTTAATTCAGAATGAATCAGGCAACAGATTCTATGGAGCTTTTCCCTTGGGTGAGAAAGGTAAACTTGCCGCCGAAGCATATGCGAAAATGCTAAAGAAGAAGCATAAGGAAAATTTTAATGTCGTCGAAGCATAGAAAATTAAAAACGAAGGTATTAAATCCTGCGAGAACCCGCCGTAAAAAATTTGAATGTTGTAATTGCTCTGTCGCTAACTATAATTCCCGTGATTATAAAATTTTATTTGAAGCCAAGAAAATAATTTATTTTTTGTTCCCCGCAACGTCTAGAAAAGTCTATTGCCACGAATGCCTCTTTAGGGAAGTCTCTAATAAAATGAAACCAAATGAAGATTGTATTAAATTACTTGTACAAGATATAGATGGAGATTATATTTTATCTATAGATAGAGAATATTAAAATGAATCATGATAAATTAGAAAAAATTATTGAAGAGGCGCTACTAGCGAATAGGAGTGCTATTTGGTGGCAGAGCGAAATGAATTCTTGTCTAAGAGAATTGGAGGAATTAGAACGGGGAGACCCATATGGTATAGATATTCAGGAGGACGACAGGCTTGAATTAGAAGAGAGAATGGAGTATTTGATACAGAAGGGTCAATGGGAGGATCAAAATTTAGACAGAATAATGAGACAAATGAACTATTTCGCGCCCGAAGATAAGAGACATATTGTCTCAGAAATTACTAAAAGATGGGATATAGAGGTTAAAAGCTCCGGGAAATAAAGCTTTTTTGAGTTGGCATGATACTTGCTTACATAAAGTGTTATGTTAACAATAAATAGATTAAATAGATTAGGCGGGCTACATGATAGCTTGTGGAATTTTTTTGAAGATATTGACCTTCACACTTCTTATTATCAAGAAACAGATGATGGTTATGAATTAAAGCTTAATTTAGCTGGCTTCAAAAAAGAAAATATCAACGCTGGCTTTGAAGATGGGCTACTTAAGGTTAAAGCCGAACAGGGAGAGAGAAAGTTTTCTCAAAGCTTTAAGGTTCCCGAAAAGGCAGATGTTTCTGCGGTAGTTGGTCGTTATGAAGATGGCATTTTATATTTAAAAATTAATAAAATTGCTTCCGCAAAGCCCGTAAAAATTCAAATTAGCTAAAAAATTCTTGACTTAGAAGTAGGAAAGCATTAATATAAACTCAATATGTCAGAAGAGAAAACAGAAAACAGTAAGTTGACAACAGTTAAGACCGTATACGCAAGAGCAGCCTTGCTTTTGCTGGCGGTTAACTTTTGTCTAACCACATATGTAGTCGTAAACTTGAACAAATCTGTTCAGGAGCAAGTAGACACAACAAGGAACACTCCGTCAAGGACTGCTCCAGCGACGTTGGGTTCTACTCCGTCTCGGACTACCGAAACGCGAGAGATTACCACTGAGAATCCTTAGTTAAGGTAGTCTTTTTCGTTTGAAGTCCGTTGCGAGTAATGTTAATCGTGGCGGGCTTTATTTTTGCTCTCGTAGCTCAATTGGATAGAGCATCGGTCTTTGACATAAAATGGAGCCTTAGTAAAGAAACAGAATTTACTAAGTGGACAGCACTGTATCGGTAAACCCTTAACAGATAAAGCTGATGGCAATACCGAGGAAACTTACAGATTCCTAATCAGGAGGTATAGGTGTAATATTATATATGAATCATCATACTAAAGATAAGGGAGATCTGGGCGTTTTGAAGGTTAAGTGTGATCTATGTTCCAAGGGATACTCGATTTTATCTCCCGAAACAGAACATGCACCTTTTGATTTAGTTGCTTATCGTGGCGAAAATTTCAAAAGGATGCAAGTAAAATACCGTTCTGTAAAGAATGGCGCTGTTGAAGTCAGTTTTAGAACTACTTGGGCGGATAAAAACGGTTCTCATATTAAATACTATGATTTAAGTGAGATTGATATAATAGCTATTTACTGCCCAGACACAGATAAATGTTATTATTTAAACCCAAGGAATTTTAACAAAGCGATTAGACTTAGGGTAGAGACGCCGAAAAATAATCAAAGTATAAATATTAAATTTGCTAATGATTATTTAGAGGTTCCGTAGAGACTATACGTGCTGCATCTGTGACGATGAAGATATAGTCCAGACCACAAACACTAAATTATAGTGGTAGTGAAAACTATAGTGGTAAGCTAAACCGAGGGTTCTGGGTTCGACTCCCAGCGAGAGTACCATTTTCTGTTGACTAATTTTCAAGTTCTTGGTAGCATAATAATATGCGAGCATAGCTCAGTTGGGAGAGCAATTGGTTTACACCCAATAGGTCGTAGGTTCGAGTCCTGCTGCTCGTACCATTTGGCGAAGTGGCGGAATTGGAATACGCAGTTGACTTAAAATCAACCGGCCATTAAAAGCCGTGAGGGTTCGAGTCCCTCCTTCGCTACCATTTAGAAAGGAAAGATTATGAAGTTTTACGAAGCTAAACAACAATTAAATAATTTACATTGGCAAAGCTTAGGCTTCTTTAGGAAGGAGGAGGATGCAGAGAAATACCTTTCTCTTTTTAATACCAAAGTTGTTGTATATCCAACGAAAATTGTTGAACATGAATTTATGAGCGCGAAGGAGATTGAAGAAGATTTTGAATAAGGCGATGTGGCGGAATTGGCATACGCGCTTGACTTAGAATCAAGTTATTGCAGGTTCGAGTCCTGCCATCGTCACCAAATTGCTCCGGTAGCTCAACTGGTTAGAGCACACGCCTTATAAGCGTGAGGTTGTGGGTTCAAGACCCACTCGGAGTACCAACGGCCCGCTCGTCTATCGGCTAGGATGCAGCCCTTTCAAGGCTGAGAGACGGGTTCGATTCCCGTGCGGGCTACCAATTTTTAAAAATGGTTTTAAATAAAAGTATTTGTTTAAATTTGAATAGTGCTTGGCAACCAATCGGAGTTAAGACAGTCAAGGAGGCTGTTTCTGATTTGTTTGCTGGCACTTTTCAAGCTCTAAATATAGAGTATGAATGTGTAAATAATAAATATAATTTTGATGAGCCGGTCAACATGACCCCTCTCAAATGGGATGAATGGATTAAGTTGCCAGTTAGGGAGTTTGATTTAGTTGTTCGTTCAACTAAGTTGAAAGTTAGAGTACCTACGGTTTTAATTACGAAAAGGTATTCTAAAATGCCGATAGCAAGATTAAAACCAACGACAGAAGGCATTAGGAAAAGGGACGATAATATATGTCAATATACTGGAAAGAAACTCAAAAGAAGTGAGGGTTCCGTAGATCACATTTTACCTAAAGCTCGTGGTGGAGATGATTCATGGAGTAATATGGTTTATTGTGAAAAAAAATTAAATACAATTAAAAGTAATAGAACTCCAAACGAAGCTGGGTTAAAATTAATTAAACAGCCTCGCGAGCCAATGGGAAAACCTATTTGTGCTATTTTAAATGAGGAAGTCCATATTGATTGGAAGTTATTTATGATTTAATGCTCCATAGTGTTGTAGCGGCAGCACGACAGATTTTGAATCTGTTTGGCAAGGTTCGAATCCTTGTGGAGCAACCACGGAACGGTGGCTGAGAGGTTTAAGGCAGCGGTTTGCTAAACCGTCGTGGGGATAATGCCCCACCGGAGGTTCGAATCCTCCTCGTTCCGCCATGCGCGTGTAGCTCAATTGGTAGAGCATCTGCTTGCCATGCAGAAGGTCGCGGGTTCGAGGCCCGCTACGCGCTCCATAGGAGTATAGCTCAACGGCAGAGCAAAGTCTTGATAAGGCTTAGGTTATAGGTTCAAATCCTGTTACTCCTACCAATTTGGGTTGGATGGCTTTTACGGGGCGTAGCGCAGTCTGGTAGCGCGCTTGCTTTGGGAGCAAGATGTCGCAGGTTCGAATCCTGCCGTCCCGACCAAACGGGAGAGTAGTTCAATGGTAGAACTCTAGCCTTCCAAGCTAGTCATGCGGGTTCGATTCCCGTCTCTCCTTCCAATTTGGGGGTATAGCTCCAATGGTAGAGCGTCTGCTTTGCAAGCAGAATGTTATCGGTTCGAATCCGATTACCTCCACCACTCTCCCGTTGGCCGAGTGGTAAGGCAATAGTCTGCAAAACTATTATTGGTTGGTTCGATTCCAACACGGGAGTCCAAGGGGGTGTGGCGCAATGGTAGCGCAGCGGCCTTTTAAGCCGTTGGTTGTGGGTTCGAGTCCCACCGCCCCCACCATTTTATTTATTATTTAGCTTATAATTTAATTATTATAATATATGCCGGTGTAGCTTTAATTGGCAGAGCAGCGGATTTGTAACCCGCAGGTTATCGGTTCGAGTCCGGTCATCGGCTCCATTTTGAATTATGTGTGGAATTATAGGTTATATAGGTGAAAACAATCAAGCTTCTTCTGTCGTTTACGAGGGATTAAAATCACTTGAATACAGGGGGTATGATTCCTGTGGAATTGCTCTTTATAAGAATGATGATACTATTGAATTATTCAGGGCCATCGGTTCTCCATCGAGTATTCCAGAGACAAATTTTTTTGAATCATCTTGTGGCATGGGTCATACAAGGTGGGCTACGCATGGAAATGTAACTTTAGAGAACGCTCACCCTCATTATAATCAGGAAAAAAATATTTATTTAGTGCATAATGGGGTCGTTGAGAATGCAGATAAAATTAAATCAATTTTAATAAAAGATGGTTATGAGTTTTATGGAGAAACTGATTCCGAAATATTAGTTAATTTAATTTCTTATTACTATAATCGATTTAACAATAATCCTTTGAGTGCTTTAAAGCAAGCTTTACGAGATGTAGAAGGCACGTATGGAATCATTGTTATATTCAAAGATGAAAAGGGGGAAGTTATTTATGGCGCGCGCAAAAGTTCCCCGTTGGTAATCGGTGTCGGTGATAGTGAGTATTTTCTTGCTAGTGATTCCTTAGCAATCCCGCAACACGTTAAGAAAATTGCTTATTTAGAGGATAATCAAATCGCCATGTTGACAAGGGATGAATTTAAAATTCATTATGTAGACAAGGTAGATTCTTTAAATGGGTTTAGAGTTCTCAAAAAGATAAAACCCCGAAAACAAGATATAGATTTGGGAGAACATAACTCCTTCATGGAAAAAGAAATTTTCGAACAGCCAAATTCAATTCGAGACTCTCTACGCGGAAGACTTAGCGCGGGGTTTGAAGAGATAAGGTTAGGCGGCGTAGATTTAGAAAAAGAAATTAATAGAGTATTATTTATTGGTTGCGGTACAGCCTACCACGCGGGCTTGCTAGGAAAATACTACATGGAAAATATTGCTGGGATTCCTGCCGCAGTTGAATACGCTTCTGAATACAAATATAAATCCAACCCCACGGAAAAGGGCACGTTAGTTATAGCGGTATCTCAATCAGGTGAGACGTTAGATACGCTAGGAGCAATACAAGAGGCGAAACAGAAAGACTTAGATACGATGGCTGTGACTAATGTAGTTGGGAGTTCTATTGCTAGAGAGGTTCCGGAGGGGATTTATCAGAGGGTTGGCCCAGAAATTTCCGTAGCCTCCACAAAAGCTTTTACTTCACAGGTGACCTTATTGTTGATATTAGCTATTGCCTTGGGCGGGAGGAGTACTTTAAATAAAACAAGAACTAGGAGATACATTAATGAAATAAGAAAGCTTCCTGAATTAGTAGAACGAACTTTAGAATTAAATAACCAAATGAAGCGACTTGCTTCTCAATTCCAGTTGTCTAGTGTGTGTGATTTTTTGGGGCGACAGTATATGTATCCTATAGCTTTAGAGGGAGCGTTAAAATTAAAAGAATTAGCGTATTTAAATTGTCATGGTTACGCGGCTGGGGAAATTAAACATGGGCCATTAGCAACGATAACCCATGAAAAAAATTGTTTCTTTTTAGCCCCACAAAGAAGTTTAAAAGATAAAAATGTGTCTAATTTAAAAGAGCTTAAAGCAAGAAACGCGCGCGTGACTCTTATTACGCAAGTGGGTATGGATTTTGATAAAGACTGTTATGATTATTTAGTTGAAGTTCCTTCGGCTCCAGACTATATTTTACCAATGTTAGTTACGATTCCATTGCAGTTATTTTCCATGTACATGGCGGGTTACAAAGGCTATAATGTAGATAAACCAAGAAACTTAGCCAAATCAGTAACAGTAGAATAAATTATGAAAAGAAGAGATTTTATACACCTTGGCGCGCTCGGTATTTTGGGCGTAGATATAGTTGACGTATTAGCAGCAGAGCATTCGTGGTCGCCTAGTAAGGAAGGCAAAGCTAAAAATGTAATAAACATTTATCTCCCCGGCGGAATGGCTCATCAAGAATCATTCGATCCAAAGTATTTGGCTTCAGCGGAATATAGGGGGCCGCTTGGGACAGTTGATACGATAACGGGCGAGAAATTCTCAGAAAATCTTAAGCATACGGCTAAAGTTGCTGATAAAATTACTGTAATTCGTTCCATGACTCACGGTGAAGCGGCGCACGAACGAGGAACACATAATATGATGACGGGGTGGCGTCCTTCTCCCGCTATTACGTATCCTTCGTTTGGTAGTGTTGTCGCGAAGGAGTTGGGCAGTCGGAAGGATTTACCACCATACGTGGCGATTCCCAACCCATCTAGAAGTAGTGGTTCAGGATACTTGAGTTTCAAATACAGTCCATTTGGTTTAGGCTCTAACCCAGAAAGCCCGAATTTCTCCGTAAGAGATTTGAAACTTCCAAATGGAATGACTCCAGAGAGATGGGAGTCTCGCAAGAAAATGCGCGCTGCGGTTGATAGCTTATTTAGTAAAGTAGAGGAGAGTGATCAAATGTTGGCGATGGATTCTTTTTATCAGAACGCTTATGATATGATTAGTTCCCCTGAAGCTCGCGCGGCTTTCGAAATAGATAAAGAGCCTGAAAAATTACGGGAAGAGTACGGTATGAATTCTGCCGGACAAAGATTTCTAATGGCTCGTCGTCTCGTAGAAGCTGGAGTTAGGTTTGTTACATTGACTTACGGTGGATGGGATCATCATTCTAACATAGCTAATAATATGAATAGACAGCTTGCTCCATTCGATCAAGCGTACGCTACTCTTATTAAGGATTTAAGTGATCGAGGTATGCTAGACGATACTCTTGTATTAGTAACAACTGAATTTGGTCGCACTCCTAAGATAAATTCTAACGCTGGTAGAGATCATTGGCCTCGAGTTTTTAGTATTGCTATGGCTGGTGGCGGGATTAAAAAGGGATATATTCATGGCACTTCTGACCCCACGGGTTCTGATCCAGAAGACGATCCGTTTACTGTAGATAAATATGCCTCTACGATTTTTCATTTAATAGGTATTGACCCCCGAAGAGAATTAATGGCGTCAGGTGGGCGTCCTCTTAGAATAGCTAACGACCCCGCAATAGAAGAAAAAATCTTAGCGTGAGTAAAAAGAAAAAAAATTTTAAATTTAAAAATGCTACGGGTCAAGAAGTCGAAGTAGTTTTTAGAAAGCCCAACAAGAATATTTATGGTGATGATTGCGATGGCGTATGTTCTAATCCAGAACTTCCGAATCCAAAAATTCAGATAAACCCCCATAGAACAGACCAAACGCAATTAAATACGGCGATCCATGAATTTGCTCACGCGTTCTTTTGGGATAAGCCAGAAAAGGATATTAAAAAATTTTCCGATGCCGTAAGTAGATTTTTATATAATGAAAAGAAGTGGCGTAAAATGAAAAATTAATTGTATTATTAATTAATTGGTTCTATAATATTTATAGAAATTATGAAAATTTTAGCATCTTTAATCTTGGGTCTCTCCCTTACTTCTCAAGGAGCTATCGGCGCAGAGAAAAAATATTCCACAGCAGAACATCTTCAAAATGTATCCGTTACAATTCGAGCAGAATCTAATTTTGCAGCAGGAGAGGGTTCGGGTGTGATTTTTTCAAGAAAAGATTCAAAAGGAAATTTAGTAAACTTCGTATGGACTGCCGCCCATGTCGTAGATATTCTTAGAACGGAAAGAAAAGTCGTGGTCAATGGCACTTCTAAAACCGTTGTAGAATTTAAAGACGCCCTTGTTGTCAAAGAAATAAGGGAAGATGGTCGCACCGTAGGTAGATTACAAATGGACGCAGAGGTATTAAAATACAGTGATGCTGATAATGGTCATGATCTTGCTCTTTTAAAAATTCGCAAGCGCAATTTCGTTAAAGATAGCGTGGTTTTCTATTTAGACGAAAAGATTCCAGAGCTAGGAACAGATCTGCTTCACGTTGGCTCGTTATTAGGTCAATTAGGAAGCAATTCAATGACAGACGGAATTTATTCACAGCATGGCAGGGTTATCAAGAGTATTAATAAATATATATATGATCAAACAACTTGCACAGCTTTTCCCGGAAGTTCAGGCGGTGGAGTTTATTTAAAGGAAGAAAACCCAAGGTATGTGGGGATGTTGGTCCGTGGAGCCGGGGAGGGCTTCAATCTTATCGTACCCGTGCGTAGGATGATTAATTATTGCAAACAACATGATACCATGTGGGCGTTAGATAAAACAGTACCCATGCCCGCTGAAAAAGAATTAAAATCTTTGCCAATTGAACACGCTCCCGAAGAAGAGAAGAAGGATTCTTTAGAGAAGAAGGTCGCCGACAAGATGTTTCCTTACATGATAAGGGTTATCCCCCCGAAGGTTCTAATCATAAGGGAATAAAATTTCCAAGAGGTGCATGGCCAAGGGAGCCAAGGGGTGGAGATTGCGCGGCGTGGGTAAAACTGCGCCGCGCTTTCTATTCGTTTTAAAAGTCGTGTAAAAAATTATATGCCGTTACCAACGCCACAAGATAATGATAAGAACTTTATTTCTGATTGCATGAGTGATGAGAAAATGAAGTCTGAATTTCCTAATCACAAACGGCGCTTGGCAGTTTGTCATTCTCAGCAAAAAAGAAAGAAGACTTCAGGGAACGAGTATATGACTTGGGCAGAGTGGGATTTCGAGGAGAATTATTATTATATAATGTGGTAATTATTCAAAATTATCTGGTCTTAATACTTCGTAATCAGTTCTTCTATCTAAGATAAAACCTTCATTATATAAGTATTCAATTATTTGATCTATTTCTTCTTCTGGCGCGTCGCCTAGACCATCATAGATATAAATTTTATCTCCTCGCCAATCACCTTCTGCGTAATTCTGTTCTTTTGGAACGTTTTCGTAGACCTCGACGATAAGACCGTTAATTATGATGTCACCGATTCTTAATTCCACTTATATTTTTACACTATAAGATTACTAAACCTTTTATGTTTTTAACGGGTAGTACCCCATACCAAGATATGTTTATATTATCGCCTATGACCCAAACATGTCCCCTTGGAACGACAATCGGATCTTCGTTAAGGTGCTGAATGCGTTGGTTTTTAATCCAAGGATTCGTCACTTTTGCGTGATTAACGTAAATAAATCCGTTTTTAATTTCGACCAATTCCCCCGGTAAAGCAATAACTCTTTTTACCAAATTATCTTTACTTTTTTCGTCTTTTATCACCAGAACGTCATTTCTATTAGGAAACCAGTCTTTTCCTAGGCTTTTTGCGCGTTCTGTCACAATCCAGTCACCATTTTCGAAGAAAGGCTCCATACTAGACCCATTATTGTAGATAATTTTATATTTTGCGAACAAAATATTAATAACAATAAGTATAATGATTGTAAAAATTAAAGGATTTTTAAATTTTTCTATTGCTTTCACAGTGTAATTATAATACAACATGAAACCGACCAAATCCAAATTGCTTCTTTTGGATAAAAATTCCAAATGGTGGCTAAATGGTAAAGGAAAAGAAGAAGTAAGTTTTGCATTCATGAGTAATGATGATTGGTATATTATAAAATCTAAACCAATCGAAAAACTAACCGAAAAACCAACCGACTTTTCTAATACAACCAAGAGACACTCAAAGAAACTTAGATCGAAGATAGATTGGCAGTATGTAGCTATGCTAACCCTATCTTCTGCGTTAGGCATAAGTCTTGCTTTTAATTTGCTGGCTTATTTATTTTTGAATTAAAAATTCGGGATTTTTCCCGAAGCGGAATATAACAATATAGTGGACGATATATTATGTACGAATCACAGAAGAAATATTTTAAAACAAGTAAGGGCCAGAAGGCTTTAAAAAACGCGCAGCAAGCGTACGACGAAAGAGATATTGAGCGCCGCAGGAGGCAGAAAAGAGAATATATGCGCCGTAAGCGTGCCGAAGACCCGACAATTTGGAAATACAAGAGTTCATAGTGTAAATGAATACAGTGAGTAAAAACCAACTAGCTAGGCATATAGCCAATCTTAAGGAAAGGGCTAAAAATGCTCGCCAAGAAATTCTGTACAATTTTACAGCAGATGGCGGCTCTGTCATCGTAGCTAATAAAGAGCTTGGGTTGGTTGGCCTTATTTCTTCAAGGGAAGATGGGTCAATCAGTTGCTATGAAGTAGACATGGGTAGATGGAAATGGGCGCATGATGAAGGATTTACTACAGATGAGATTGCTTCTACAAATTTAAGAAAGGAAGTTTTTATACCAATTATTTCAAATAAATTAATTAATAAATTAGTAGGGGATTAAAATTACAATGTCAAATAAACGCAAAAAGAAGAATAAAAAATTTAAATTTAAAACTTCTAAAGGCGTAGAATACGAAGTAATTTTCCGTAAGCCAGACAGGCGGTATAAAGCTGTTGGTTTATGTTTTGACCCTAATTCAAAAATTCCTAAAATTCAAATAAGCCCTTATTTAAGTAAGCAAACAGAATTAAACACCTCAATTCACGAATTTGCCCATGCCTTCTTCTGGGATAAGACAGAGACAGAGGTTGCAAAGTTTGCTAATGCGTTAAGTAGATTTTTATATACCGAGTGTGGTTGGAGAAAAATTGAAAAATAATTACATTTATTTGTATTATTAAATATGAATAAAAGAGATGAGCGCGCACTAAGGCTTGTAGATTATCTAATTTCCGAAGCAGAAAAAATTGATGAAATTCATCGCCATAATGCAATTAAGAATCATAAAGCGAGCGAGGCGGTAGGAGAGAGCTCGTTTGTATTTCACTTAAAGGTTTTAAAAGAGTTGCTTGAATCTTCTTCGGATGAATAATTCTTGTGTTTGCGATTATTAATGCTATAATAAATATATATGGCAAAGAAACATACGCTTGGATACGAGAAGCCTCCGGGCAAAAAGACTCGGCAGGGGTGCAGCAATCGAAGTAAAGGCACGAAAAAGTATAGGGGTCAAGGTGGGCCTAGGAAAAGATGTCGTCAAAATTGTAAACCCGGTAGACAAGAGCCTAAGAGATGAGATTAGATCATATAGCTTATAGGGTTAAAGATCGTTATAAAACTGCGAAATTTTTTAATGATACTTTAGGTTATTCTGTAGGTACTGAGTTTCAGATCGAATTTGATGATGGCTCTAAAGCAGATTGTCTCGCTCTTTTACCAGACGCAAGCAGACACAAGGACACTAACGAGTGGGATATATTATTGGCGGATGGGCCAAACCCACAGGAAAATCCTGATATTGAATTCCATAATTACCATGCTCCTCCCGAAATTTTTGTTAGTGATGGAACAGAAGGTTCTATAGTAGGAGATTGGGTTGCTGAGAGGGGTGGAATAGGCGGCGTGCATCATATAGCTTATCAAGTGCCGGATGTAGAATATTATATGAATTTGTGGAGGGAAAAGGGTTACGTAGAGTTTTATTCTGAGAAACCAATTTCTTGCAAAGACCCGGATTTAATTCAAGTTTTTACTAAGCCTAGCGAGTTAACTGGAGTTATGTACGAGTTAATTAGTCGTGAGGGGGACGGGTTCTGCAAAGATAGTGTTAAATCATTGATGGAAAGTACAAAGAAATGAGTAAAGAATTAGTTAATAGTTGGTTCGGTAGCGCACCCACAAGTCATTTATTTAATCATAATTTTATTGATGGTGATTTTATTCAATATGATGCTGGCTATGGATTTAAAAATAAAAACCCAGCAACGGGTGAGACGATTTGTTTATACCCGCATACAAGAAAAGACGAAATTGAAAGGGCGGTTGATTGCGCTAGAACTGCTTTTAAATCTTGGAGAAAAGTAAGTAGGGTAAAGCGCGCGGAATATTTTGATAAGGTTTCTAAAATAATAGAAGCTCGCCGTGAACAAATAGCTAAGATAATTTCTTTAGAAACTGGTAAAAATTATAACGAAAGTATTGCAGAGGTAAACGAGGCACTTCATATGGCTCAATATGCATTCGGCTCGGGGAGAATGCCTCACGGAGAAGTGGTGGCCTCCGAGATTGACGACAAAGATTCCTATATGATTAGAAAGCCAAAGGGCGTAGTAGCCATTGTTAGTCCTTTCAATTTTCCGGTAGCGATAGGCGCGTTCTGGTGTGCTGCTCCAGCTTTAGTGGAAGGAAATACGGTTATTTTAAAGCCTTCAGAGGATGCCCCTCTTTCTAGTCAAATTTGTGCTCAAATTTATTGGGAGGCGGGTTTTCCTCCGGGTGTTTTCAATGTAATTCATGGAGATGGAGAAGTCGGAGACGCGCTAGTAAAAGGTGATGTAGACCATATCTGCTTTACTGGTAGTGCGGAAGTTGGGCAGCATATTAGAAAGGTTGCGGCTGAAAGTTGGCATAAAACCACTTCTTGTGAAATGGGTAGTAAGTCAGCTTGCATTGTGTTCGATGATGTTGAGTATAATTTGTCAATTCCCGCAGCAATAGCTAGTGCATTCAAGTTGTCTGGCCAACGCTGCGTTTCATCTGGACGTATAATTGTTCAAAGAACCATTTATGATGAATTTGCAAAGCGGTTCGCCGAAGCAGCTAGTAAACTTACGACAGGAAATCCCTTCGATGAAACCGAGCATTATTATGGCCCGTTAATTAATGAGCAAGCATTTTCAAAAGTACGTTATTACAATGACAAGGTTCTTCGAGATGGTAATGTTGATGTTTTATTACCTCCCGTATATACAGGCACGAGTGATTCTTATTTTTCGACGCCGCTGGTTTATAAAACAGAATGGAGAGACGCGGACGAGGCTCCATATTTGAGAAATGAGGTCTTTGGTCCTCACGTTGCGATTATTCCATTCGATACTATCGACGATGCAATTCGTATCTATAATGATACTGAATATGGATTAGCCGTTGGTGTTTTAACGAACGATTTCCGTAAAGCTCGAATCATGAGAGATGAGTGTGATGCCGGAATGATTTATTGGAATGGTGGTTCTATAGCCGCCGAATCCCATTTAGCGTTCGGAGGTGTCAAAAAGTCCGGTAATGGATTTCCAAGTGCGGCGAGGACTTTTAGGGCGGTAACACATGAAGTTAGTTGGACTGTTAATCACGCCGACAGTCTAGAATTTCCCCAAGGAATGAAATGAGCGAAAGTGAACCTTGGATGCTTTTACTTTTGTGGTTACCATTTATTGGTTTAATGATTTATTTATTTTATATAACAAGGGATAAAAAATAATGAGTTGGAAAGATTTAGCGCCAGAAATATGTAGGCAGAGAATGGTAGTAGAAGGAACTTTACATAATTCTTTTAGTCCAGAAGATCAAAAGAGGTATTGTGAAGAAATTTCAAAAGTCTTAGATATGACGCCCGTATCAGAACCTAAAACGGATTTTGCGGAGAAATATGGATGGTGTTGTTTCATGCATTGGAAGGAAAGTGGTATGCATATTTATAGTTGGGATCATAGAAATCCCAAATTCTTTTCTATAGATATTTATACTTGTAAGTCTTTTAATTCAGAAGACGTTCTTCGTTATACGGAGGAATTTTTTGGAGAGGATTTAATAGAAGTAACTTGGAAAAATTAATATGAAAGCTGCGATTTTTGGAATAGGTAGAATGGGCATGGCGATAGCTTACGCTATGAAAAAATTAGATTTTGATGTTGTTGGTTTAGACTCTCACCAATCTGCTCAAGCGAATTTAGATAAGGTAATAATTAATCAAAATTATACATTTTATCAGTCTGATAATTTATCTGCGGATAAGGCGGAGATTTTAAGTTACGAAAAACCAGATATAGTCATTTCTTCAATGCCGTATCACCAAAATTTATCTTTAGCAAAATATTGTATTCTAAACGGTTTGAGGTATTGCGATCTAGGTGGTAGTGTTCCTGTTTCAAGGGAAATAAATGAGTTTGCCGAAGCCAACGAAGCAAGTAAGCCTATAATGACCGATTTAGGTTTAGCTCCCGGTCTAGTTAATATTGTAACAGAGTGGGGCTGTAAAGAGATTTCTGGAACTCCCGAAAATATTAAAATGATGGTTGGTGGACTTCCCGTATCGGAAGTGAATCATCCATTGAATTATATTTGTACTTGGTCAACAGATGGGCTGATTAATGAATATAGGGATGATTGTGAAATTCTTGCGGGCGGTGAAATTAAAGTAGTTAAAGGGATGAGTGGCTATGAGAAAACTTACATAGAGTGGTTGGGTAAGAAATTCGAGGCGTTTTATACTAGTGGTGGTGCGTCTCATACGATTTCCGATATGAAAGAGCGCGGCGTTAAAAATTGTTCTTATAAAACATTAAGGTATTTAGGACATAGAGATATTGTAAGATTTCTTATACGGAATGCGGAGTTAGATGACGCAGCCTTGGGGCAAGTTTTTGAAAAAGGTTGCCGTGACAAAACTGACATACATGACATGGTTATCTTAAAGTCAGAAGTCGATAAAGGAGATTTAAAGTGGCATAAAGAAATATTTATTAGTGCGGACGGTATGTTTAGTGCGATGCAGAAAGCTACAGCGTTCCCCATAGCTGCCGTCGCTAATTTAATGGCTTCCGGTAAGTTGGAGGGGGATAAAGAACAACGTAGAGATTATTATACTCAATATCCATCTGTATTAACGTACAAAGAAATACCGAGAAAAGAATTAACAAGATTATTACGTATGCTAGGCTTGGAGATATGACCCCTCGTGAATATAAAGAATTTGAAGAAAAAGAGAAAGAAAGGTTAGCTAACTTAGCTGCGGATTGGCATCACCCTTTATCCAAGGGAAATCATAAGCTTTGTACTGTTTTAGACAGTATGAAAGAATTTAAATTATCTCAAGAAGATGTTCCTTTAATTATTAAATTAACAGAGAATCCTAATTATCCAACTTCTAAATTATTTACGGGCGCGGTTAATTTATTTTCTCACGATTGCATTCATGTTTTACTAGGGCGGGGTCTTTTGCCTAAAGACGAGGCGTTTGTAATTGGGTATACAATGGGTTCAGGTCAAAAAATGAGTAGGTGGCGTAGAAATTTATTTTTATGGGTTTGTAAGCATTTGTATCCGGAGGGTTATAAATTTAACGAAGAAGAGCGATATGTCTTTTATTCTGGAGTAATGGCGGGGAGTAAATGTTCTGTAGATTTATCAAACGTACCCTTTGAAGAATTAATAAATTGTAAAATAACAGATATTCGTCATACATTGGGTATTGACAAGAGCGCATTGAAATGCTATTATTGTTTAGAGAAGTCTCTCTTTGACGATAAGGAGAGTCAAAGATTGTTATGAACAAAGGAAATAAGCAAGCCTTTGATGCTTGGAATGAATATTTTAGTAAGGTTATTGAAAGGATTGGTTGGCTTGGTGCGGGACTTGTTCTCTTGGGTTATTATCTTAACGCTAACCAGTATTTATCTTCTTGGCTCGTTTGGGTTATTGGTAATCTTCTTATTACTGGATATTCTATCCATAAGAAAGCTTGGCCAACAGCATTGATGTCTTTCTTAATTGCGTTGTTTAATATTTATGGATATTTTAAATGGCATGAAAATGTTTGATACAGTTATATGCGAGTATCCTCTTCCTCTCCCAGAAGAAGCTAAAGTTCTTAAATCTGCGCCCGATTGGAGTAAGGTTGAGTTTCATACTACATCTATTCCCGTTAGTAGAGATGATCTTTTCGCGGGTCATTTCGTAGAGAATTATACTATTGAAGACGACGGCCAAATATATAAAGACTCTCTAAAAAGAGAATTAATGACCAATGAAGATGGGGAATCTTTTGTTGATGAAATAGATGATGGAATCGAAAAAGTTAATTATACAGGTGAGTTAATTTTTTACGCAATGCACTTGGAGGAAGAGTATGATATTCAAGTCGAGTTTTCTGCTTTATTTTGGAAAGGAGAATTAAAGGAAATTAAATTAGTAGAGTGGGAAAAAGTTGATAATTCCGCTCGTAAAGAGACGAAAGACAAAATTACAAATTTAGTCAAAAAGAAACAAGCGGAACAAAACTCTACTCTTTACAAAATAAAAGAATTTATTAAAACACCTGTTAGATGGTTATTTTATGTTATTAAATTTTTGGTTGGTTTGATGGCTCGGGTTATTTGGTGGCTTGAAAGGAAAATAACATGAATTTTCATATAGCAGATGGAGAGGATTATTATTCAGAACAGCCAGCAAACGATTTTAGATTTAAAATAATTCTTGAGGCGATAAATCAATTTAATCACGAGGAGTTTGATATAAAAGATGCGCGCGTTCAGGAAATGTTAGCTAAAAAAATTTCAGATGATTTAAAACTTTATTTCTCTTAAAGATTTTATTTGTCCTACTATAGATAGTGTATTTTCGCAGGTAATTTGATCTACTTTAATTGTTCGCGGGTAGCTTAATTTTGTGTCAATTCTTACTCCTACGATATTCCATTCTGGAATTATAAAATCATCAACAAAGTCATACCAGCCGCGCGCTTTCAGTTCTTTGTAGTATTTGTCGATTTCGGAGTTGTTTTCGGCCTCAATTAAAATATCATAATCTAAATCAGTTTTAGCGACCATTGTAATAAATCGAAAATAAAGCCCCTCATTACAGGTTAAATCCGCTAAAGTAATTAAGTTCATTAAATAATGTTACACTTGACTTATTTGTATAAATCACTTATCATATTTACATGAGTGAAAACAATGCACCCGTTCTAAAAGAGTTAGATTTATCTGAAGATAAGGCTTACGCAGAAGTAACCGTGGATGTCCCAGCAGACGAGGGTAATGGACAAAGTTATAAATATAACGTGAAAGTAAGCAAGCAGAAGATGACAGACCGCTTATTGGCAAATGATTTTGAAAATTTTTGGAAAGAAGTACAGGAAGCAGTATTAGAAGATTTAAATAAAGTGTAATAATGATTAATGTATATTTCTTATTTTGAATTTAAAAAAGTTTTAAATGATTTAGAAAAGGAATACGCAGACCTTCAAAAAAGCCCTCGCGTTCAAACGGATAAAAAGTTTGGATTTTATGCTAATTTGACTCTAAAAAGGGTTGATAAAGAAGTTAGAAATTATATCCAATCTAAGAGCGGTAAATAAAATCTTGACCCTTTAGTAAAATCATGCTCTAATAAGAGTATGGAAAACCTTTTAGAGAGAACTAAAACCTATTTAGTGGGGCATATGCAGTATGCGAATGGGAGAAATTGGCGAGATTATGTAGAGGAAGAACTACAACCATTAAATATTCAAATTTTTAACCCTTACAAGAAGCCCTTTGTTAAAGATGTCGCGGAAGATGAGACTATGCGCCAGAAAGTAGCGGAAGATATGGAAAGTGGTCATTTTTCAGATGTCGCTGCACGAATGAAGGAAATTCGAAGTTACGATTTGAATTTGGTTGATAGGTCTGATTTTATTATCGCTCATTTACTTCCAGATGTGGCAAGCTGGGGTAGCGCAGAAGAAATTGTTACTGCGGTTCGTATGAAGAAACCTATTTTTATCTCTATGGAAGGCGGGAGAACTAAGACTCCTCTTTGGATGATGGGGATGGTTCCGTTTCAGTATATTTATGATTCGATTGAAGAAGTCGTAGATATGGTTAAAAAAATTGATAGCGGCAAGAAAGCAATTGATAGTGACCGCTGGCGTCTTTTAAGAAAGGACTTGCGATGAAGAAAGATCATTGTGTTGCGTGTGATGCTCCCACGATTTATTCTGAATTAGATCATGTAGATATGAGGCTTTGTTACGTTGAAGGCGCGGGCCAGCTTTGTATGGATTGTTATCAAAAAATTTATCCAGAGGGTTTAGTTACCATAGATGAGAATTGAATCAGAAATAAAATTAGATTACAAGGACGTTCTTTTTCGCCCCAAACGCTCTACTTTAACATCTCGTAGCGAAGTAGATTTACTGCGCGAATTTAGTTTTCCACACGCAAGTATAACTTGGAGAGGCGTACCCATAGTTGCTGCAAATATGGATACAGTTGGGACATTTGAAACGGCGAAAGCTCTTTCTAAATACGATATGCTTACTTGTATTCATAAGCATTATTCTCTTGAACAGTGGCATCATAAATTAAATGGATATGAAAATGACCATAAAGTTTATAATAGTTTAGCTGTATCTTGCGGTATTAAAGACGAGGATTTGCGTTTTTTAGGCGGGGTAATTCATAATTTTCATAATGTGAAATTTATTTGCGTTGACGCCGCTAATGGTTATACAAGTAGATTTTGCGATTTCGTAAAAAAAGTTAGAGATAAGTTTCCAAATCACGTTATTATAGCTGGTAATGTTGTTTCGGGAGAAATGACAGAGGAGATTATTTTAAGTGGAGCAGATATTGTTAAAGTTGGTATTGGTGGCGGGAGTGTCTGCACTACTCGTATACAGACTGGTGTCGGCTATCCCCAGTTCTCGGCAATTATTGAGTGTGCGGATGCCGCTCATGGTCTTAACGGTCATATTATGGCTGACGGCGGTTGTGTCTGCGCTGGTGATATTGCCAAAGCATTTGGTGCTGGTGGTGATTTTGTCATGCTTGGTGGTATGTTGGCGGGACATAATGAATCTGCTGGGGAAGAAGAAATAATTAATGGAGAAAAGTATAAAACTTTTTACGGAATGAGTTCTGACACCGCGATGAATAAACATCATGGCGGCGTAGCTAGTTATCGCTCCTCAGAAGGGAAAACAATAAGGGTAAAACACCGTGGAAGAGTTAAAGATACTATCGAAAGTATTCTCGGCGGGGTTCGCAGCACTTGCACTTACATTGGTGCTAAAAAATTAAAAGATATTCCTAAATGCGCGACTTTTATTAAAGTCTCACAACAATCCAACGAAGTATTTGGTAAAAATGCATAAAAAGATGATATATATTGATGACTTTGAAGTGTCTGATTTATTACATAATAAATGGCATCAAATAATTGAATCTGTAGAATCTGTATTTACGGAACCTTTTACGGAAATGGTTCCCAAAGTCTATTTACCGGCTGGAAAGGCTGGCGATTATCGAGCTATGCCAGCGGCTATGGGCGGGTATGCCGCGTTAAAATGGATTGGTGTTTTCCCAAATAATCATAAATATGATTTACCAACGACTATCGGTACTCTTTTACTTAACGATAGGTACACTGGACAGCCTTTGGCGGCTATGGATTGCACCACGCTTACCGCATATAGAACTGCGGCGACCTCCGCTATAGCAGCAAAGCATTGCGCCCCAGAAGCAAAAGAATTTGCAATTATCGGCTGTGGGAAACAGGCTAAATATCACATTGAGGCTTATGAGTCTATTTTCAGTCATATGAATATGATTGTGGAGACGCACGACCAGAACAGAGCCGCCATGAAAAAGCTGCATAATTGGATTGGCGAAGAAAACATAGCTCATGCTTGGGGTTATAATGACAATGTTGAAGATGCGGTTAAACACGCCGATGTAATAACTACTCTCACTCCAAGTACCGAACCTTATTTAGATGTTCATTGGCTTAAAAGTAATTGTCACATTAATGCTGTGGGCGCGGATGCTGTTGGTAAGCGGGAGTTAATGACAAATGTTATTGACGGCGCGGCAGATGTTATTTGCGATGACCCAGAACAAGCAGTTCATTCTGGAGAATTACAATATAATGACTGGCCTTATTTGCACGTTTCCAGTATGTCAGATTTAATTAAAAATAATAAAACTATGCAATTAAATAAAGGAATTTCAGTTTTTGATTCCACGGGCGTTGCTCTCGAAGATATTGCAATTGCAGAATTAATTTATAGGTTATATCATAATTAGTAGAACAAATAGGAAATAATATGAGAATAGAAAGTCCAGAAGGTTATGGTCAATATAATGAGTATGATTTCGATAATAGAATTAGCTATAACGAAGAGTCAGACACAATGTATATTTATGTGGCTCCCCCGCAGGGGCAAGTAGGAGCCGTAATGGTTTATTCCGATAGAGATGGAAATATGATTTCGATAGATACGGATGAATTAAATACTCAAGTAGGAATAGAGATAATTGGAGTAACTGAATTAATGCAAAAATTTGATTTAAATAAAATAAAAAATAATTAAGCCATGAGATTAAAATTAATTAGACAATTACCAGCGGCAGACGACAAGGTTGAATTACTATTTGAAGTGGATGAAGAACTTATGGAAGTCTATCGAAGCGAAACGGGCGAAAATGAATTTGAACAAGAATCTTTTGATGAATGGGTGAATGATTTATTAAAATATTCCATTGAGGGAGAAAATTGGAGATACGAAAATGAGGATTAATTATGAAAATAACTATTGAACCCACAGAAAGTCAAACTCATATCGAACACGCAGATTGTTTACATGGAAAGGTTAGCGTAGAAATTCCTTGTGATAATCTAAATATTCGAGATGCGATGGATCAAGTCGTAAAGGTTTTACAAGCGTGGGGTTATCATCGCGCAAATATTGCTGATTATCTTGATGAAGAGTTTGCATGGGAAATCGGTCTCAGAGATTCTAGCGATAGGGAATTTTCTTGTCCCATTGGCCCCGTAGGAGAAACGGGCGAAAGAGGTTATGAATATGAGATAGAAGATGAAACGAGCGAGTGCGGAGGCGTATAATTTATTGAAATAATGCCTTTTTCAAAGTATATTTAATTATAAAAATATGACTACGTTTACGAAATGGTTCTTGTTAAACGCCGTGATGTTGACGGCAGTTTTCTTTGCTCAAACCAAGGGTGCAATTACAACTATGGTTAAAAATGACGCGAGTTATTTGACTATTGTTATTATGACGCTTTATGTAGTTATTTCTGCTGTGGTAGGAAGATTATGTTATTTAGCAGATAAGATTAATAAGGATAAGGAAAAAGAAGCTCGCGCCCATTTGGCAAAACGCGCCGAAGTGGGTTGGTTTGCCGCTGAACATTTTTTCTCCTTGGGCTTACTCGGTACTGTATTTGGTTTGTGTGTGGCTACAGCTACGAACCTTAACGCAGATGCACAGGTTAATGATATTGTAGCGGGTCTTAAACATGGGCTTCACACGGCATTTTATACAACTATTTGCGGCATAGTGTTCAGTCTGCCTCTACAAGCGCAATTAATGAT